>Ga0214544_1001307_pt1 | contig 51063 bp, 24 predicted proteins | sample CNSS3metaG_FD_160074 | JGI IMG/M metagenome (GOLD analysis project Ga0214544, IMG submission 160074) | Root nodule microbial communities from cowpea collected in UCLA plant growth center, Los Angeles, California, USA - CNSS3 | ecosystem: Host-associated > Plants > Roots > Nodule | place: USA...
TTATTTCCAAGAAAGTATCCATTAGTCTAAGAAAGCATGACTAATATTACAAATTTTCTGTCATGCTATTCAACAAAATATAAATAAAAAAAAACTATACATTTTTTTCATGCTAATTTAGAAAAAAATTGTTTATAAGACGGTTACTTGAGTAATTTACTATAAAGATTATAGTTAAAGATTAAAGTAACATATATATAACTTGACAATCAAATTAATTAAATATTCAAATAATTCAAATATAATTAAGCAACATTCTAACATTTAAAAATATGAAATTGTGAACAAATATAATAGGAGTAGTAAATAATTATTTAAAAAAAATTAAAAAAAAAATAAAAGAAAATTAAAAAAAAATTAAAAAAATTGTAAAAAAATGTTGGTGGGTTAAGTGGGCCAACCCACCTTCAACCCGGCTCGAACCCGTTTAACCCGTGGGTTAAGTGAGCTGAGTTGAGTTCAACCCACTTTTGAAAAAGTTGAATTTTTCTCAACCCAACCCGGCTCGAACCCGTGGTGAGCCGAGTTGACTCACAGGTTGAAACCTATTTTGACATCTCTACTCAGAAATGAAGAACAGAACAAAAAGTTTGAGGAAAATAATTTTTTATAAAAAAATTTTAAATCTACATAGGTTATAATAATTTTAAAAGTATATTAACACTTTTTTTATAAAATAATTGGTATTTTAGTCTTTTATAAACTCTTTTAAAATAAAAAATCATGAAAAATACATAAAAATAAAATTATTCACAAAACTGATCGATTTTTACGTTTAATTTTTATAGATCAGACGTGAATTTAGTAAAGTAAAAGACCTTTTGTATATTAGTGTGACCTTGATCAGCCTCATTTGAATTTCTTTTACTATTTTCTATTTGTTATTATAACCGATCAGTTGTTATAAGTCTTGCATAATAAACTCTAACTTTCCTTGTTCTTCTTATCTACCATTTTTTTTCCTTCTCTCGATTTGTTCACCAATAAACATGTTACTAAACTTTCTTAATTTAATTTGGGTAGGCAAGAATGGATATCTATAGCTCTTCTGTGATCGATAACATTGGAGATTTATTATTATGGATGTTAACGAGATGGGTAGGGTATAGATAGTAGTTCCCTCATACCCTACCTGTCGGATAAATATCCTTGTACCTATATTTATATTCGTCAGGTATCCATTATGTAGGTACCCACATAATTTTTTAATATCCACATGTACCCGTAGGTATTTTAAAAAAAAAATATTTAATAATATATCTTAATCGTAAATTCAAATAAAATACAATATATAACATTCATAAATTTTAAATAAAGTCCAAATAACTCATTTAAATAGTGTTAAATGACAATTTACAAAGAAATGATTTTTTTTAAATTAATTGATAAAAAAATAACTCATTCAAAATCAATATGTTAATATTTTAATCATGTTTTTTTATTTTCTTAAATTTAAATTAGAGTATATCGGGTATGGGTATCCACGGATACGGATACTATGATACCCGTACTCGCCTCGGGTGCTAAACCTTTGGAAAACTATGTTGTTATATTTGAAGGTGTTATTTGAATGTTGGGATGTTTGTTGGATCTACAGCTGGAGGCCAACTTTTATGTTTAGACATCACTTCTCTTGTCTATGATATATAAAACTACTATATTTTCTAATTCTAGAATCTTTTATGAGCTATAATTAAGTAGACAAAATTGTCTACTGCATTGTTTACACGTAGAGTTTAGACGTAAGTCCTTACATCAATCAATATATGTTAAAATATTTAATGATAATTTTTAGAAATTAAAATTATTTTATATTTTTTATATATTTTTTATATTATAATGTTACCTACGAAAAGCTTCGTATGTAAATTACCTGTGAAGGTTGTCGTAGATAATTACCTACGAAGATACCTACGAAGATCTTCGTAGGTAATTTACATATGCAGAATGTTGGAAATAATTACCTACGATAGTTTTTCTACGAAGATTTTCATAGGTAAATTATATACGCAAAATGTCGCAGATAAATTACTCACGACAATTTTCGTAGATAAGATACCTACGAAATATTTCATAGATAATTGTAGTTGTAAATTATCCACAATTATTTTCGTAGATAATCATGTTCGTAGGTTATTCGTAGATAATTATCTACGTCTTCCTTTTGTAAATAAAGTTACCTACCAGTTCAATACCTACGAAATTTGCTTCGTAGGTAATTCGTAGATAACATCGCATTACCTACGAAAAGAAAACATTACCTACGAAAAATTGGCATAGATAATAAGTTGATTTCTTGTACATTAACATGCAGGTATTAAAAATATTCGTACCCATTACCTGCGAGTATCTATTTGCAATATCTATTTCTTACCCGTTACGAGTTTTTATTTGTGGATACTTATGGATATGAATTTTTTTAACATGCCTGACACTACAAGAAAAAACAAGTTAGAATAGTGACTTAAAAATGATAATAACTTATGAAATTGGTGTCTAAGAGATGATTGACTAAAAATAGTGGTTCATTAGGAAAGATTGTTTAAAAACCCTCTTTTATTAAGTTATCATAACAATACAAACCATAATACAGGGAGGCATTATAACCAAAAAAATTCCGTTGATATAGTATAAAATCAATATATATCTTACTGTTTACATAATACATCATATTTACGATGCTTATACGTGTATAGCTGTGGGCACAAATCGATTGACTATTCGTTAGTTTTTGACTTTCTTTTTGTAGTGGTACATTCTATCCAAAATAAAGCAGCAGAGGCGTATCCAAATAAGCAAGTACAAGTTTATTCACAAAGTAAATAAGCAATCATTACCCGCAAAATAACCCCCCAATCTTTTGCACATATCCAATATTTGCGTGTTCTTCTTGCCATCATTTTTATCGGTTAAGTTGAGTTGAAGTTTCATGCCAGATAAAAATAAGTATAGTGATTGATAAAAATACAATAAACTTACTTTTAAAATTTTGAGTTGGAAAAGTGTTATTTTGATCTTGTTTAAGACTCATTGATATTGAATTTCTCGGTATATCTCCCTTCACCTAAAACCTCAGTGATTAGGGTCCAATAGTGAAAATAAAAGATCAGAGATTAGATAGCAATAAAGGAGAAAGGAGATGCTACATTTATTTTATCCAAATTCATGTGATCTAAGATGGAAAAGTACACGAATTCGACTTATTTTAGTCCCCAAGAGCAGAGACACATACATCAGTAGACACAAACATTCTTATATAGTACGACAGTAACTAAACAGAAACAAATTGAATAGTAGTAGAGCCTATCTAATTGGAATCTTGAAGTGGTTTTGTGTTCCTAATTAAGCTGCACCATGGTGTCATATGTTGCTCCGGCCGTCCAATCACTAGAGATAGCATTCCTGGACTGAACCCAATAAATCCCTGCACTGCCACTAACTTGGAACCTCAAGTACATTTCACCACTTGGTGGGTTGCTATAGTCAAACATTGCCCCAAAGGCCCTGCGCAATGGCTTCCATTCTTGGCAATCTTGCTGCAAAATTAGCATCATCTCATCGATCAAGTTTAGAGTTGTGCTTTTTAGTACAGAAAAGACAAAGCTTTTCTATTTAGAAATTGTTGTACTTAGAGATCAAAATATACCTGAAACAACTCGACAGCAGTGACATCGTATGTTCCATCTACATAGAGAACCACGACAGCAAAGTAGTCAGGGTTTCTGCTGTGTTCGTGAACCTTAAACACCACATTGTAGCCAGAATAACTACACGGGACCCTTCTGTATTCAATATCCACCACACCATATTTGAACAACTCTGCAGATGCATCTGCGTTGCGTCCCAATCTCGAGAAGGCGCGTGGGCTCATGATGAAGTCTGTTCTGTCTCCCTCACCATAATCTGTTGCCACCACGAATGCTCCATTTTCATCGCAATATTGTGGTATCTTGCACCTGGCCTGAATCATCATTCTTTACATTAGCACAAAAATCAATAATCTTTTTTTTTTATTATTACTAATAACTGTTAAGATTGTTGAAAAGCGAAAGAAAATTACCTGATAGCATGCTCCACAACCGCTTCCATTCCTCCATAGCCTTGACACTCCTGCCACACTTCCATCATTCACCGTTCTTCCATATTCACCAAAGCCACAAGCTCCCTCTGAAAATAATAATGAATTAATGATTATTGAAAAGCATGCAAGATGATTATTGAAAGATGCAAACCAATGTGGTTGATGGAATGAGGTAGCTAAGTAGAAGAAGGTGTTACTTGGATTCCCATAGCAATCAGGGCTGCCATAATATGTTGCTCTGGAGCATGTAAAAGTGTCCTGTGATATACACAGTGCAGGTAGAAGTAGCATAACAGAAAGAAGGCCAAGTTGGTGCTTAAAACTAAGTTCCATATCGAAAGGAGAAATGATGATAGAATGGTTTGTGATATAGGAAGCAGAGATATGGGGTGATATTTATAGTAGTGGTGTGATAGTTCACTTTTTCTCCCACTTGAGGACTATGGATTGGATAATGATGTGTATGTATTGAATCAGCTTATTCATACATATTTCAATGCTGAAATGCCGAACTTCATTCTCTCGTAACAGTATTCTGGGAAGGTCCATGCACTTGCAGAATCAGGACAAAAATATTTATTCATAAACCATAACTTGGTCTTCAAAATGTATACTTTAATAACTGAAAGTAAGAGTGAAAAGTGTATATTTTGTTTCACATTTCAAAAGGATACTATTTTTATTTAATTATGTTTCATTTAACTTGCTATTATTACTTCGTTGTTTAGACTTACACATTGACAAACTTTAACCTAAAAGTTCTTAAAGAGAAAAATAAAACGAATATTTTTACAAGTTATAAAATTTACTTATACGAAGTGTAAAAAATTTAGATAAGTCATATTTAAAAACTTTTACCAATTAGCTTATACATAAATTAATTTGAAGAAACTAGTTTCAATTTGTACTTCCTATTTTTTTTTCTCTTAAAATTTCTAAGGAAGAAGTTTATCCACCTATATTCTTAGTTTTCTTTATTTTTTTTTTTTTTTTCTTTTATTAGGAAGATTTCACATATTTTCTGATTTTATGTTAAATGATACTCATACTTCATCTTTCTCTTGTTTTAAAATAGACACACATCTCATTAATTTTTTTTATGAAATAAAATTTTATTTTAATTTTTTCATAGAATTTTATCTTTTCTTTAATAAATTAATTTCTTTTCTGTTTTTTGAATTAAGTGATACTGGTCAATCTTATTTTATTTAAAGATAACGTACTCATTAAAAATACAAAAATAAATATTAAAGTTTTAATTTTTATAATTATTTATTTAAATTATAGTTAATTTGAAATTTTAAAATAAAATAAAATAAATGAGCTTCACTTAATTAAAATATATATGGAGGCTAATTTACATTAAAAAAAATTAGAGAAGATATGAATATATATTACTCTGTTAAAAACATGAATGTCTATTTTAAAATTAGAGGAGTGTGATTTAACATGACTTCAAGAGAGCTAAGTTCAACTTTTCCTTTTTATTATAAGGCAGATTTATGTTGATGAAAGGTTTTTTAAGTTTTCTTTCACACGAGTTCTCATATCTTCTTTTCTTGTTTGAGTTTTATATGTTGCATGTGACATTAATTGTCCCGAGCCAGAGGTCAAGTGTATCGAGTCATAATCGAATCGTAGTGTTTGTACTATTACACTTTTAAAATAAAAAGAGTTATGTCCTGACTAATAACCATAGTTTATGACTTAGTGATAAACTTCGATCTAACATTATATTAGTCTTATGTAATAAACTTATTAATTTTGTTTTTCTAAGTATTATTTCAAAGAATTTATTATATCTTGAAAATATATATATATATATATATATATATATATATATATATATATTAGTGTCAATATCTTTATATTAATAATAAATATTTAAGAATTTTAAATTAAAAATTTATATAAATAAACTAGCTATAATCTTAACATTAATACAAGTAAGGTGAACAATTATTATAGCTTTTATAAATAAACTTAGAAAGATTTAGAGTTTAAGGTTTGATGAAGATATAAATAAAGGTTAAAATACCTTTTTGGTCCTAATTTTCGTAGTGTTTGTTGCGGATGGTCCTCATTTTGACAGAATGTTTAAAATGGTCTTCATTTTTTACTGAATGTTTAAAATGGTCATCATTTTCGCAATTCGTGTTTTATTTGATCCTTTTTTGTAACGTCGTTTAAATCATTAACGGAGCATTGTACAGGTGACACAGTTTGTATTAGGATGTGTTATGTGTACTGTACATATGGCTAATTAACGTTAATTTTTCAATTTAGGGGAAATTTTGCAATTAGGGAAATTTCTTCATTTTCGCCTTTCTTGAGCTCGGATTTGCAGAGGAAGCAGCTAATACTTGTCATTTCATCATTGGATTGCAGTTACTCTCTTCATTTCAATTTTCTAGTTAATCATCATCAACGAGTTAAGTGGGTTTAGGGTTTCATACCAATCTGCTTCAGGAGATCCATCTACGAAGAAATATATCAATCTATCACATCTTTCCAATCAATGGTGAAGTCTTATGGGAAAGAACTCCTTACCCTGACGTCCATCCACCACATATGATGATCTTACCAGAAAGACCCAAGAAAGAAAGAAAAAGAAGGTTGGAAGAGTGGGAGTTGAGAAAGGATAACATACAAATCAACAAAGGAGGTCATAGAAAAAAATGTAGCATATGTCATCTGATTGAACATAACAGGAACAATTGCCCAGATAAGCCTGTGGATGAGCAGACTGCAACACCTGCTGATACTGCACCAGATGCCCAAACTACTGAGAATGCACCAACTGCTAAAATTGTTGAGAATGTACCAACTGCTGAAACTCAAACAACTCAATCACCAAGGAATGAATTGGAGAGTCAAACAGCACCACTACCAACACGAGAAGAACCATCTCAGCAATTTATGATGAAATTACAGATTAGGAGGAGGCCATGATAGCAGCTACAAACGTCTTAGTTATTTTTTGGAATTTCTGATGTAGAATTCATTATTGATGTACTGCATTTTGACTTTCCTTAAACTTCGTTCAATTTCACTTTTGCCAAACATTGTGTAGTGCATTTTGATGAGGATGAATTAATGTTATGAATTTAACTTCTTCCAGACTTAAATCAATCTAATTTTTCCCAAGCTTAGATCAATATCACTTACTTTAATGCTCAGATTAAGATGTCATTTTGAACATGTTGGGACTAATATCAACATAATCAAACTAATTCATTTCTTCATTTAACAATAGTACAAAATAGATTGAACAAAAATTACACACAATAACCGTACAATAATACAATAACAACACAAATAAATCCTATTACTAATTGCAGCCTCTTCTCAGCAACCTTCAATGACTTCTCCAAATCATTAATTTGCCTTATTTGTGTCATGATGATGACATCCTTTTCATAAAATCCACCCTTTGAAAAAGTTGCAGCCCACATTATTGGAACCACCATTTTGTAAATCAATAAACCAAAAATTAAAACCAATTTATTATTAACACAAAAATAAAAACAGATTGTACCCAAAATTTTCTACCAATATTCTTTGGAGTTCTTGTCATCCTCAAAGCTGTCATCTTTCCGCAGCTACAAATCGGGGTTAATCCATATCTCGTTGAACCACCAACAGTGCACGAATTGATACAACACGGTTGCCTCCAACGATTACAACCAGAGGTAAAGGAAGAAGATTGAGACCATAACATACCTATATAATGGGATAGCAGGAAGAAGAAGATTGCATCAATTGGGAATGGAGGAACAAGATTGCCAAAACTCACCAACTACCCAAACATTCCTTACCAAAACCCTAGCTCACTTATTTATCCCCAAATATCTAATTACCACATCTGTATAGTACACGTACGTAACACACCCTAATACAAACCGTGTCATATGTACAATGTTCCGTTAATGATTTAAACGGCGTTACAGAAAAGGACCAAATAAAACACGAATTGCGAAAATGAGGACCATTTTAAACATTCGGTAAAAATGAGAATCATTCTAAACATTTTGTCAAAATGAGGACCATCCACAACAAACACTACGAAAATGAGAACCAAAAAGGTATTTAAGCCTATAAATAAATTATCAAAGTTTTATTTTATAACCTTAGGTCAAAGTCACCTATACTTCGATACAATTTTGATCGTAATATATATTATTTACTTGAACTCTAATTTTAGTAATAAAAGTGTAAACCTTAATCTAAAAAAATTATTAACACAAGATTTACAAAAGCAAATGATACAAGAAATCAAATATATCATGTCTAATATGAAATATATGGTTGTAATTTTAGGTTTACAGTTTAAAAAAAATTAATACAATGAAAATTAAACAAAAATAAAATCAAACATATATATATATATATATTGTTAAAAAATTATTAAACAAATAATATGAATGATAATAAAATTATGAATAATATAATAATAATTATTAGAACAATAATAATACTAATATATATATATATATATATATATATATATATATATATATATATATCAATCAAAGAATAGTAATTAGACTCAATATTTATTATAACAATAATATATAAAAAATAAATGAGGAAAATAGTAGAAATAGCCTGAGTTGAGACACACATAAAGTTATTTTTAGAGAGAAAATGTTTGTATTGCATAAGCCACAACAAAATCATATTTGCTTCTCTCCCAAGTCAGCCAGCGAAGAAAAGAAGATAGTACAGAGAAGAAGAAAAAAAAAAGACTTTTGAGATAACTCCAGTATTTGTTGTGTCTTTTCCCATGCACTTAGGTAGTATTTATAGGTAGAAAAGGGACAAGAGCGAATTGCAATAAAAAAGATAGTCGGTAACAATTAATAACAGTAACCCCATAAAATTAAAAGTTCATGAAAACTTGAGTAACAGTAAGAATTTTATTTTAATTATTTATTTTTTAAATTATATTAAAATATTTTTAACTATCCCACATAATTAAAAAAAATTATCTTTTAAAACAAAATATTGTAGTTCAGCGTAAGGAACCTTCCGGATTTGAGCCTTACACCTAGTACTTATAAACTTCCATCCGAGAAAATGCAAATACTTGATTGTCTTGAGTTATATCCCTCATAACCGAATTTTAGTAAATAACACATACAATATCTTGATTGTCTTGTGCATGTATCTTATTTCATGAGTGTCACTTAGAGACTTCTCCATGTCCCACAATGACGGTCCTACCATCACACTCACTAGGTAAACCCTCAAAAGATGGTTTGTGACTCACACCCCTACAATAATTGTCATTGTGTTTATTAAGAGGTATTTTATAAAATAAGCATAATAATGCACATACCTCAACCTTATTATTGTCACAATTTATAGTACATACTCATTATCATAATTTGAGACTATAATGCAAACATGTCTTAAAGAATGAATCTAGTAATATAAAACTTGCTTGTGGGATAACGTCTTACTTAATTAGACTCATCACCAGATGATAAAATTATAATATTATTATGTCTTACCAATGTGATTATGCATCTTAATGAATGAGTCTAGTGACATAAAATTTGATTGTGGCTAAAGTCTAAGTCAATTATTCCTATCTAGCCAAATGATAAAACTACTAGACTATATTTTTCTCAATTCCTGTGGGCAAGTTGAGAAATATAATCTTATATTTCATCATAATTAATCATACAAATGTAAAACAATTTATGTGAGTAAAAATTCATCATATCATGTATAATTAATTACAATTCATGTTTATTATGTGATTATAAATATTAATCAATTAGAGATGTTGTGACCACTCTCTAATTCATTAAAAATATATCTATTGTTGAAACATTTAAAATAAATATGTGCATCAGCATTATTTATAATGCAAACAAAATAAGTACGTATAAAACCTTTCTAAAATTTAAATTTTTTATTTTCTTCGGTCTAAAAGGAACAATCAGATGTCAGTCCTCTTGATCCTAAATCAACTCATACAGTAATTCAAACAGAAGGCCTTACTCAACCATCACATCATAAAATATTTATATTTCACATTTCACACGTTAATATATATATATATATATAATAAATTTATATACTCTTAATTATTTAACAAAATTAAAGGTGTATTTTTAATTCATCTTCAACCTCACAATAATTTGCACATCCACGGTCTAAATTGAGATCAATTGTCATAAGCAAGTGATAACATTTTGCATTATATGAGTACACAAAACAAATCTCGAATTCCTAAAAAGATTTTGGCAAAGTCTCCAAGGGCCATAATACATATGCTTCGAGATCTTTTGTACCATAATTGCAATGCCCAACACTGGGTTAGCGTCACCTCATCAATAGTCTCAGTGACAACCCAACGCCCGATAATATTATGTTCGATATCAAATACAAGGAAGACCTATTTAAATTTACCCTGATAAAACGAATGGTAAAAGGATTAAGGACCAACATTCGGTCATATTATGAGAATGATGTGTTTTTTTCATTTCAAACTCTCACCCTCTAAACTTTGATGGTATAATGTAGTAGATTTGATGACTCAAACCACAGAGCAGGTGTGAAATTTATAGATATCTCAGTCTATTTGCCATAATAAATTGTTGTTAATGAGATGAGATTATAGTATCAATATTTATGCAACAATTATCAAATTGATTGATAAATGGACTACGTCTATACAAATAATTGACTATGTGAATATCTCATATTATTCCACATATTACATATTTGAAAAATTTCTTATATATATATATATATATATATATATATATATATATATATATATATATATATATATATATAATACAAAAAATTTATACTTAGTCATAGTTCTTTGTCTAATTCTAATAAATAAGAGATTAGCCACTTATTTCGAATAAAAGATAACAATTTGGAGGTCAACTCCACATCCAAGTCTATCTAAAAAGCTCCCAAAAAATGACATTTTTTTTATCATCATGGCAAAATCTTCTTTTTATCTTATGAGAAAAAAATAATATAGCAAGTTTGGAGTTTTTTAAAGTTTTCACAGCATCGTCATGGCTGAAAAGGTCCAAAAGTTAATTCTTCGTATCTTTCATTTGTCTCTTGCTTTTATGAAAAAAAAAGGTCCTAAACACATTTATCAGTTAGACAAATAAATATTTAATAGTAATATTTTGCTTCATACTAATTTTGTTATCTTCAACTTAGTTTAATAAAAGATTTTGGTTAATCTTTTATCATAACTCACATCTTGTGACAAATTTTTAGAAAATATCATAGAGGTGTCAAAATTATTGTATTATACATAAATTTTAGACATGTTAAATATATAAAATATATTTTTTTAAATATATATATATATATATATATATATATATAGAGAGAGAGAGAGAGAGTAAAAAATGATAAAAATAAAGAAGTTAAAATTCTTAATATTATATATATATATATATATATATATATATATATATAATTTACGATATAAACTTTTTTTTTACATTGAATGTATAATTATCAAATTTCCAAATCTCTTTTTTTCTTAAATCGGGCATTAGAAAATAAAATAAAACATAAAGACACTCTCTATCCTATTAATAACATACAATTGCGGATGCATACTTACCTAAAGAATTAATTTAAGATAGAAACAACAAACAATATCTAACCACTTGTACCAATTTGTATTACTTAATAACATATACATCTTGGGATAAAATAATCTTCATCCTTACTTTTTCAATCGATAATCTCTCCTCCACCCCACCTCCAAATTTTCTCTTTTTTAATATATTATATGTATTCTTCCCGTCTTTGAATGGTTGCTAATTCTGAAGGCTAAATTTACAGTGAGTTGTATTTTTCAACCATTTTGGTTAGTGGATGAATAATTTAACAATATATTTTTACTTTTCCTTTATATAAAAATATTGGAGATTAGAAAAATATGAGATTATTTTGATGCTTATCTGGTTAAATTAAACGCAATGTGATGTGGCTAACTATATAAAGGGTCAAAACCATAATCAACTTAAAATCATGTATGTTTACAATTCATTATACACGTCACACCCTCATGTTTTGTAATTTAATGGAAAAAGATGAGTGCTATGACACCTATTTATCTACAGTTCTTCTTAACAATTTTCACTATTAGTCACTTAACTGCATGTTAATGGAAATAATTATTTAAATATCTAGGTAAAACTTTACAACTGTCAATTACAATAGAAATAGTTTTCTGTATGAGTTTTTGTCCGTATAAAATATTAAAATTAATTGAATTGGAAATATCTCATATAACTTCTAAAGCGATGGGTTTATAAAATATTTCGTTTGCATTTAAAATAATTTTTCAATAATTTTAAATTTATTTTAGGCTTAATTATAGTTTAAATTTATTATAAATTTTGAGAATTTGTATTTGAGTCATATTAATTTAAATAATTTTTTTTATATTTTAAAATTAATAGAGACCTGAAACTTAATTAAACATTTATTTTAATAAGTTATTCATATTAGCATTTCCAAATAATCTATCCAAATAAAAATTTTATTTTATTGTTTTATTTTTAAAATAATAATAACGAATGTCAATGTTCAATTGGTTTTTTATTATTATATGTTATATTGTCTATTATTGTTAACTTAATGATGCACTTGTTTATTATTATTTTAATCATTTATTTTGTTTTAATGAAGAATATTTTTTTATCAAATTTTACTTGAAATTTAATTATATAAAACATTGAAAATATAAATTTATAGTTATGAGAAATATATAATTACAATTATATTTAACTGAGTTCCTACCATTTAATTAACTTTTTTATTAATTAGATTACGTGACTATTATTTTATCCTATCATGTTTATTTATTTCTATATGAAATTTTCTTACTTCAACATTAATTTATATTAACAAAAAAATCTCATATTTTTTAAGAGAAAAAAAATGTAAAATATCAGATAAAACAACAATCATAGAATTTAATTAATGAAAAAATTAAACACCAAAAAATTAATTAAAAAGATACAAATATTTAATAAAAAAATAGTAGAAATTCAACTAAAAATACCCATTATAAAATATTTAAAACTCGTTTTATGTTTATCCTAATAGAACTAGATTTTTTTGGACCCATATCACTAGTGGAGTTTTATACATAAAAGTTATTATTAAAATGAAAGACTTTAATAAAAAAAAAAGGTAACAGATGCTTTATTCTTATAACATGGTGGAAAAAAAAAATACAAGACATCAAGCATTCAAATTAGTTACAACATTATCGTATGAATAAGTATATAGATGGAAATTTTCACACAAAAAAAAATGAGAAAAATTGTAAGAAAATAGATGGAGAAACTTAGAAAGAAGTAGAGTGATGATTCATGATTATTCCGCAGCCACTTAAATGTGTAGCAGCCGGCTTAGTTGTAACGCACCCACCCACATATTCATTATTTGGCATTCTAATTCAATTACCAGGGGCTTCTTTAGGTCAAAACAAATAATCTAAAATGCTAAAAAGAAAAAAGTTAACAATAATAATAATAATAATAATAATAATAATAATTTGGTGCTTTGTTTGTGCCTGCCGTCAAGTTATAAGTGATTTTATTGGTGCCAAGTATAAGCAGAACTGCCAAAGAAGTAGTAGTGGTAATCTGAGATGTCCCTCTACACATTTTATATTTCTGCATATTATGTACATCACAGAATACAGTATCTTCAAATGTTTAAAAAGAATTATGTATTCGGTATTAACAAAAGATTTATGATCTGTTTTATATCCTTATTAGCATACCAACGGACCATTCACCATTAATAGTCCAACTCATTATCAATAATCAGAAACCTAAAATTATGTATTATTCATAGTATAATTTATGGATTAATGTTAATCCATAATAATAATAACTAATAATAAAATAGAGAATAATAATTTTATATAATAAAATTATATAAATACAACATCTTACCATTTGGATAACATTAATAAATAAATTAACTATATTAATTATAACACAAGCACAATTACTAATTAAGAAATATAAACATGAAACACAACGATCATATCCTATAGGTTACATGTCATATGCTTAGATTCCATAAATAATGGATAATAAATAAAAATAAAAACAAAACATAATAAATATGTGATCTCAAAATGGTTCATATATTTTTATATGCTAAAAGAGATGTAATGAAAATGATGTTATTGATAAATTTTACATCTCACGAAAACCATAATAATATAAAGTGTAAATTTCGTATTTCCATTAACTTAATACATCAAAAGACTTAACAACACCTATATGAGTTACATGATTTTAAAAAACTTCAATACCTAAGTCTTTAGTTAATGGATTTGTACATATTCTTTGCAGCAGTATGTTCAATCTGAGATTGAAAATCCAAAACTTTATCCCTAACAAATAGAAAGTTTATATCAAAATGCTTTGAGCAATTAGAACTTTGTTGTTTTAAGAGAAATGCATAGTAATAGTATTGTCACAATATATCACAAGTGGTTTAGAAATACTTTTAACAATTTGGAAGCTAGAAATCATAACAAGCAACATGTTATGCCTCTATGGTAGAAGTAATTATAAGAGTTTGTTTAACATTCCAAGAAATAACTGCTTATGCCATCATAAAACAAAAATCGGAAGTAAATTTTAGGCCGTCAAGACAACCAATAAAATTAGAATCATAATAATAGGAAAACATATCTAAAACCACCGTGTTGCGATGGTCTAAAGCCCCAAACCAATTTTGACATGATCAATCCAAAAGGGGAGGAAAACATATCTAAAAAACGATAAAAAAAATGAAGAGGCAAAAAATGAGGTTTGAAATACAGAACAATTCGCACCAAGAAATGGACAATACAATCCTATTACAATCGAAAATAAAATCTCTCTATCAATTTTTGAATCCAAAACGAGAAATTTAAGATCTCCAATTTTTCATGCATAGAGAGTGAACAATTATAAATTTTAGGATACACATTTTGGAAAAAATTTGAACAATTATAATCTATATCTTATTTAGACTTTAATACCAATTGTTGGAAAGATTAATCTAAAATACAAAATACAGTATATTCAAGTATGTGTCTAGAAATAATTATGTACCAAGTATCAATGAAAGATTTATTTGTTTGTCGTTCTTGAAACGCGTGTAAGACCGATATTGTTATCTTTCTGGTAGGTTTTTCTAAAATGTAACTCACAAATATGTTTTTACATCCTGTATTAAAACTAATTAATGGGGTATCAGTTTTATATTCTTATCAGTAGAGATTGATGAGCTCTCAACAAGTTACTAAACAGTCAAGTTCATCAAATATTGTTCCCTGAACAATCCAATCCATCAGAAACCATTCTCAGAAACCCAAAATTATGTATTATCCATAAAATTAATAACACTTTACAGTAATTGATACTAACAAATAATATAATTTATTAATTAATATTAATCTATAATAATAATAAAATAAAGAATAATAATTTTATATAATAAAATTATATAAATACAAGAAGTTTCGTTTATGTTCTTGAATTTGTTAAATTATATTTTATAAGGCACTTTATTTTTTTTTAATTTGTATCGATATAAGACTTAAAATCATATTAAAATTCCTAACATTATGTATAAAAATTATTTAGCATTGAAAAATAACTAAAAAGAAAACACCTCCCCAAATTTTGGTTTGGTTCTCTCACCTTCGATCGCCAAATTTAGATTTTGACATGTGTACTAAAAAAAAAAGTTAGTTTGACTTTTACACGATAAATTATGTTTTCTTCTTGTCTAAATCATAGTCGTTGGTGGGTTTCAAAATGTGCACTTAATATAAAAGTTTACACTGTTGTAAAAGATGAACAAATGTAATACATAATCTAAATAAATATCGGGTTAAAATATTTGGTTGGACTTTGTATTTGTTTAAAAATTTCAATTACATTTTTATATTTTGATTGATTTAAGTCTTCATTTTTTAAAACGTGCAATAATTAAGTCCTTTTGATTAGTATTAAAGTAATAATGTTAAATATATATCATTTGTTGGTTCGTCTATTTTTCTAATTTTGAATTTTTTTTTAAATTAAAAATTATTTTATTTTATCATATGACAAGTCAACATTATGTGACGTATCACGTCATTGTCTGAATCTCAATTTGGTCTTGTATTTGTTGTTTTGATTTCATTAGTCTTAATTTTTATTTAAATTAAACAATTTCACCACTCTCCAAATCAAGATTACATTTAATTTTTAATATTATATTGATATTTTTATTAAAATTGATACTTTTATTAAATAATTATTTAAATTTATATTTTACATTAAACTTTATTTAAATTTTAATTTAGAATTTAAAATATATTTGTGTTGATATTTTATTATATCAAATTTTAATATTATTTTTATTTGAATTTATATTTCAAATGATTGCATACAAATTTATATAGATTTATAAATTTATATTTTGAATATTTGTATAACATTATATATCATTAGTTTCTACATAAATGTTAGAGTTTGTTTAAAAATAACAATTTTAATTCAAATGTAAAACTTTTAAAAAAAATTATAAAAATTTAAAATAAATATATGTAAAATTTTTAAAAAAATAAATAAATTTTAATGTAAAATATAAATTTAAATAAAATTTTATTGTCAAAAATATTTAATAAAAATATCATTATAACCTATGATGCATGGATATGATACGTGTATCGGATATGACACGTATCTGATACTTTATTTTGAAAAGAATAAAATACGATACGTGGTATATACATATTAAAAAATGTACAATAATTATTAAAAACATAATAAATATATAATTGTTATCGTGTGAATTCAAATTAAAACCATCTGTATTAAAATTATCAACATAAAAAACTTACAAATTATTGTCATAATAAAAGTACTATTGTTTGATTTATTAGACATTTCATTGGGTATCACTAAAGTATTTTAAAGTATCCAATATGAGACCAAATTGCTCAATTTAAAACAAAAGATGTGACTTATTTGATCAAAATAATAAATATAATGACTAAATTCAGATTCAGACAATAACTTTATACGTGACACAACATTAAAAATTAAAAGAATGAAAAACTGACATGTGACACATATTTAATGATATTAGTGTAATACTAACAAAAATGATCTCATTATTACACATCTACAAAAATAAAAATTCAATTAAGACTAATAAAAATATGGAGACCTAATTGAGATTTTCGAACAAATACCAAAATCAGTAAAATATTTTAACCTAACAATTGAATAGAGAAATAAGGAACGGAATTGTTTCCAATATTTTTTTAGAAATACCAATAAAAGTTGTAACCATACCAACAACAAGGAATACAAAAATCGTGAATATGAAAAACAATCAGATATAAACGTAAAATATCATATTTCATCCAAACTAAAACACATGTTTATGACCAATAAAATACATAAGAAACTTTTGAATAAATGCACAATATATATAGTCCTTCAAAAAAAATTTTCAAAACAAATTATTACGAACAACTTATACTTCTTTTGATTATTATACAAATAATCACCCCTATTGAGCTTTGTATCTAAAAATTAGCATGAACTGTCCATGAACAAATTCTCAATTACAATTTGAAAATTTTCAAAATATCAGAATGAACAATATTGAAAATTTTTAGTTGTTCCGTTCCAACTAAAAGTTGATACAAAACATTAACTATTTTAGAAGACTTAACCACTAGAAATTATAAGTTCAGAAATGTTTTTAAGTAGGCCGCTAATTACGTGTTACACTTATATCTAATTAAACGTTCTTATATAAAAAATTTAGGAGTAAAAAAACTTATTGTAAGCTAAAAATAATAAAATGTCGATCATATTAAAATGTACTTAATCACATAGAATAAAATAAATAAAATATGGCAAAAGATAGCACGTAACTAACATTGTTTCCAAAACTAGATTCCACCAAATAAATTTAAATACAACTTTAAAACATTAACCATAACACTAAAAAAATATTACTTTATAAATCGGGTTAAATAAATGTAGGTGTAATTTAAAACATTAACCATAACACTAAAAAATAATATTACTTTATAAATTGGGTTAAATAAATGTAGGTGTAATTTAAAACATTAACCATAACACTAAAAAATAATATTACTTTATAAATCGGGTTAAATAAATGTAGGTGTAATTTAAAACATTAACCTACTTAAAAAAAAACTTTTAAAACGTTAAACATTGAATTAACCTAAAAAGTAACGGGGCACACGTACGTCGCTGGTTGCCCAAGAGTTCGAAAATTCAAAAATATTAGAAAGGCACTCGAATGTTCCCACTATAAAGTCAGATAATCCAAACCCCCAAATTTCACTCTCTTTCATTCTCTTACCTTTTATTTTTATTTTTATTTTTTTTAAGAAAATCCATTTCAAAAACAATTCCACATTATTTAAAAATCGTTTGCTCGTTCAAAATCTATTATATTTTAAAAGTTAAATCGTTTTAAGAAGTAAAAAAAGAAAACATAAATAGCTAGGAGAGGATGTTTTGTCATTCTGTTTTATAGGGTTTTGTTAAAGTGGTGAGGAGATAATTTTGTAGAAAAGGGAAATGAGCTAAGAAGGAAATTATATTTGAAAGCATAAAGAGAGGTAAATTGGAGGAGTAGGTGGTTCTCAAGTCTAGCCATCCATGTGTTCAATCCTTACACCAACTTCTCTTACAAACAGGATCACGATAGTGCTTTCAATAATTCAACCTTTTTCTTCTTACACTCCTTTCCTTTCTTTAACCAATTATTTTAGTCTGCACTTTTTGTTTCTTTTCGTCAATTTTTAAATACAATGAAATCTAAATATATGTTAAGAATTGAGAGGTTGATAAAAGAAGTGTCTAGTGAAAAAGAACGGACTGGATATGAGCGGGATAAAAATCTCGAGAGGATAAAGTAAAAATTCAAAAATTAAAAGAAAAACTTAGGAGATAGTAAAAGAAAAAGGGATATGAAAAATCATGAATTGAGAAAAAAAAAGATACTATTTTTTTACAATTTATTACAAATCAATATTTTTTAAATTTCATCCGTTATTATCAATCAATATAAGTGATAATTATTTTTCTATCTTGATCAATAGTTTGAATGTCAATTTTATCCTTTGAGATTGAATAAATCATACTAGAAAAAGAAATATTTATTATCACGTAATGTTTCTCATGTTAGTTACTTTATTATGTATACTTAATATTTCTTATCAAATCCTTTCACTTTGCATTGTCATATATGGTTCTATTAGCTAAATTTAAGTAAATAATGTATTAAATTAACTTGATACATAATATACAACCTTAATTAATACATCTTTCAAAAATCTTCAAACAAGTCCAGTTCTCTGCTAATTTTTTTTTAATATGCTCTACTAAGTATTAAAAACACATTGTTTTAATACTTTAAAAAGAATTTTAATATATTTTAAAATTTTAAAATTAATGTCCATGAGTATATTTTAAAGACATAACAGAAGAACAGAGAAAAATCAGTAAAAAATTCAAACTCTCTTCAAACCCCCGGTTCTTGGCATCACAAATTTCTTAAGTCTAAAAGTTGAGATACCGTTCTTCAAAATTGCTAAACATTGGCATTAACTGTAATCGAGTTTCGTTCTGCTGGTACTGACGGACAAACATTTTGAATTAGAATGAACCAGAATACAGTCATGTGTATAAAATATTAGAAAACAAGTAGTGGTAGATCCTTCAGCCTATTGTTGGGTAAGGGAAACATGGTCCTATGGTATTAACAGTTCATACTACAACATCCGCTACTTGCTTGGCATGGTTGCCCAATTTCACTGCTCGTCTTCTTCCATTTCAGCTGATCTACTTCCATTACAAGAAATAATTTATTAAGAGTACAAAGCATCATATGCAAGAGAATAAGGATCCACAAAAACTATACCAGTCCACACAAATTCCTGTAGGCAAGAAAGTTTCATCAGAAATACTCCAGACCATGCAGAAACTGCCTCTGATTAGAATACAAGGAAAACAATCACATTTTTTGCTATATAGTAAAGTACTGTATTTACTCTTTACCCCCTCAAAAATCAATGCCAAATGCCAAAAAAGGAAACAAATGGAACCATGTTTTAAAAAGCAAAAAAGTCGAATCTCTATAATGGCCATCAATTTTGACAACACACTCCATCAAAGGGGCATGCCACTTAAATTAGATAATGCAAAAAAAATACATAACTAAGAGACCAACGGACCAGCAAATGTGAGTGCCGTATTCCTTTGTCTCCCTTACATGTGTCTTCAACGCGTGTTGTGAAGCAAGCCAACTAACAAGATAAAACTAAATCCGGCCAAATACAAAAGTGCCTATTCACCAATTTAATCATAATCTTGAATCTTGACTCTAATGGCAATTCATGAAATATTCGTAATGCAAATGCACGATATAAACAAGTATACCAAACAGCCCAAGCAGAAACCTTAGCATGACCATACATGTCCCTTCTCCTAGGATTAGGATTCTCTCTTCAGAAGTAACTGCACCATCATGCAGTTCAAATCCGACAGATTACATCTAATGTTTCAAATTATTCGTTGTAAAATAAAGCATTTTTATGGTTTATATTTATTCAGTTATTCTTTTATTGTAGAGGATCTTTATCCGGTCCAATATATTTGCTAATATTTTAGGGGTAGGAAGAGGAGAAAACATTTCGCACGGGTGTATGGACATGAAAAAGTAATCGTTCCCTTAATTTTATGCTTCCACTCAGTAGTGGAATAGAATAGAATAGAAACTACAGAGGTTGTGGATGTCGCTGTCAATCAAAGATTACTATTTAGCTCATCAAAATGAAAAGCTAATTGAGAGCATTATACTCCCAAAAAGGTTCAAACAAAGGGCTTTGGGGCTCCTTGGCTCCTTTCTACACAAAACATGAAACACTAAATTGTGGTCGGCGCAATCATTAGACAATGCCAGACCATTACTTGTTTTGCGGTGGCAAACACCAGAAGCGTAAAGCCAACTGTAAACGGAAAATATTATAACCATGGGTGATTAGTTAATTTATCAATGCAAGATTTATGAGCATTTAATTTCTGAGCATCACAAACAACCCATCAAAATAATAGCAAAGAACCATAAGATCTAAAAAAGAGTTCTTGCTAAAAAGGGTACAGTTAATCATCGTCTAAGATAACAATAAATAAAATCAATTTTGAAGTTGCAACAACTGTTTGATACAATAATAACTTGAGATGTGCTTTACCTGAACTCTGAGAAAATTGCAATTCAAATCCCAAATGTCAAATAAGCCGTGCCTTTTTAAGATCAGAAACAACTCCACGATCCTCAGACCCCCTATCATTGTATATAACCTGCAAAAGACAGTTAATTTTATTTTTAACAAGTAAAATAAATGATAAAACGAAAATGTCTAATGGCAAATACCTTGTCTATGATACCATACTCAACAGCTTCACTTGGGCTAAAATACTTTGGACGCTGAATATCATTCTCAATCTGCTCAGGTGTTTTTTCCATATGCTTTGCATACAATTTAACCTTTAAAAAAAAACAAACATCATGCACGAGTTGCTACAATAATCTTTCAGTCAGCTTTTCTTAAAGATCAGTAAAGCATACATTCTTAAGAATCCATATTAAATCAAAATTATGCAGAAGTTCATTGAAATGTCCAAATACAACACAGTTCATAATGTCATGCTTTGTGGTTCAAGGGAACCAAGAAATGTTTGGCTACTGCTCAACAAACTAACATTTCAGTAGCTGATAAAAAAATAAACTAAATTGACTAAAAATGCAAGAGTATGCACTGGTCCAAAAATCTTCACAGATAGTATATATAACTTCAACTAAAAACTTAGCTATATAAAATTAGATAGAAGCACATACCAATTCTGCCTTCACATTATTGACTTCTCTTCTTGCAAGGTTAACATCTGTTGCTTGACCTTGAAACCTTGCAATTGGCTGCAAATTGAAAAACAATACAATTCAGATGTTAGGATAAAAGATCCCCAAAAGAAATACAACAAACTAAGTAACTAGAATGATCACACCAACAGCTTAAGCATTGGGGATAGTTAGGGGTTGTTTCTTTACGAAAATGTATATATTTTCATTTTTTATTTCACTTTTAATTACCAAACACCACCTTATTTTAACTTTATTTCCTCTTTTCAAATCATTGGTATAGAAAACGGTGAAAAACAACTTTTTATTGTTTTCTGTTTCAACAATTTCAAACATGAAATGATGAACTTTTGGAAATAGGCAACAGTAAAAACAGAAAATGAGAACAGGAAATAATTTCTGAAACCAAACAGCCTTTTCATTTGTAATAGTCACAAATGGTGAACCTGTCTTATCATTATCGTTGATGATGGCAAAGCAGAGCGGTTTCCCTTTGCACCTGAAGCCAAAAGCAATGCTGCTTCTCCCCAAGCATTACCAACACAAAGAGTGAAAATAGGAGGCTTGACATACCTGTATCACAACAACTAAGCTAGATTTATAAATATAAACACAAACATTATATGGGGAATTCTTCAAGTTGGGAAAAAGCTATAGAATAAAAAGAAATATGTTTCATCTTCAGGTTATAACAATTACAAGAAAAGTAAACATATCATGTTGAAAGGATTAGTGAAAAAAACAGGTCACCAAAGATGGTATTGCTCGGAAAGAATATAACAAAGTTCATATTTTAGGTACACGCATGAATATTCTTATTTATAATGAAACAAAATCAATACCAAATAATGATAAATATTCGGTAAAATATTTCCTTGTCAAATCATATCATATCTTCCTATTCAATATAATCAAATCATATCTCCAACGTTCCTCCTCGAGCTATGGAGCATATGTATCAAATGAAATAAACTTGTTACAAATGTCATTATAAAGATCCCTCGAGAGACTATGTTAACATGTCAGCAAGTAGGTTGTAAAAGCTGACAAAGTAAATAATAACAAAGCTAGTAGATGTTCCCTAGACTAGACATGGCTTTCTCTCTGTCAAGGTCACCTCGTTAATCTTCAATATGTATTGTCCTTTCAAATCGTATTGAAGAGGGAAATGGTACACATTTATGAGATATAATCCTCTTGTATTTCAATTAGCATAGTTGAGGAACATATATACATATAAAGCATCACTTAGGAATTTCCCTCAAGGTGGAAATATGTATCACACAAGATGGAAGTCAAGCTTGTTAGAAGTGGACAAAGGCCACAGGCTGCCAGAGGGCAAAACTGGGTAGAAGACAAGATAGCTCTCAGAAAGAAAAAAATTGCTCTGAGGACCCTAAGGATGTCAAAAGACAAAAAACAATCTAAGCACATGGTAGATGTCAGAAAGAAAAAATACTTAAACAGTCCAACAATGGTTGAGAAAAAAAATGCTCAGAGGACATAGCGACTGTCAAAGAGAAAAAATGGTCATTGCACAACAAGCTAATGCCACTGGTGGCAGTCACTAGCTGGAAAAATCTCCACAAACGAAAAAAAAAAAAGAAAAAGACGGTAATACTTGCTGGAATCATTAAACATTACCCGGCAGAAAAATGTCAACAAATAGTGCTCACCGGAAAAAGTTGATGGTAAATAGTACTTGCCAAAAAATGTTGAGAGTAAACAACACTGACCCAAAAAGGTCAACCATAGATAGTACTCACCAAAAAAAGACAGCAGTATGAACCACTCATTGGAAAAACTTTGCTGATAAATGGTATTATTGGACTGAAAAGATTTCTAGAAAATCATCAACAGTGAACAGTAACACCCGTAGGAAAAAGCTTGCTGGAATGTCTTCACCGTAAACAATAATGCCAGCAATGAACTGTGATGGCAGCAGTGAAGAGTGGCACGAAAGAAAAGGGAAAGCAAATAGAAACTAGACAATAAACATGATTTCTAAAATATGTACACCTATGAGCAGTGAGCCCACAGGAAAAACACAGATTAGGAAAAGAATTAATTTAGAAATCTAGATCCAATTTAAAACCTTGATACAACTTGTAGAAAATCACTTTCCATCAAAAAACACTACGGTAAGGATGCGAATTGTGGGTATTATTGCCATTCAGATTACTACCCACAGAGGGACTCATGGATTCCTAATTATTAAAATCTGAACACAGTGCCAATATAGGCACAGCTAACTAAAAAACTTCCCCACCTTACAACCCATAACTTGAGCAGAGAAAATGAAGAAAGACAGCAGTTAAATTTTTTCCCATTGAATGACACCTTTGTAGTATATACTTAAGAGCCTAAAATAAGCGAGATAAGGAAAATAAATAGCATGATCAAAGAAACAATAGCAATAATAACCTCATCACATCATAAATTGCAAAGGCCTCAGTCTCATAACCCAACTTCTCACCTCCCTGAAAGAACAAAACAAAATTCCATTAAGAAAATTAATATTTTCATGGAGATTGTGGCACCATATTTTAGAATCTAATGAAAATCATTTGCCGTTATTTAGTAGTCAGAAATGAAAGCATTCAACAGTTCGTATAGATTCATGCAGCCTCCTCATAGTAGGATAAGACTAGGTTCTTGATGTTGCACATGATATTGTCATAAAACTGAGCAGCTCCCTGCTAATTATACAGAAAGAAATAAAATGTGTTGATTTTATTAATTTCATTTAGCTAGGCTATATAAAATAATTATTAAATTATCTATGTCTATGGCAGATTTCTATCTTCAAGGCATCTCCATAATAGCATTACACTGAACCCAAAAAATGTTATGATTAGTAATAGTTTCTCGGAAGTTCCAAAACACGTTAATATTCTTTAATTTCTATGAAAACTAGGTTGACAAGTGTAGATATGGCCTCACCCTATATGATAAGATTAGATACGCTTATAAAGTAGGATGGTGACTTCAATTACAGTAAGTAGGGGGTTGATTGTGTACAGTTTTAATTTCCCATTTGCGTCCTTATTTCTTTAATTAGGGTCACCTCATTAGGATCTATATATTTGTATCAATTTTTAACATTTTAGACAACAGAACAATTCAGTCTTTCCTATTCTCTTTTAAAGGACAAGCATGTCTCAAGATGATAGTTTCAACATGTTACAGATTCAATATTGGTCCCCTTTACTCAAATTCATGGCTCTAACACTTTTGGTTGTCACAAAAGATCCTCAAGCCATGGTGCATAAAACTGTGAGGCTCAGTAGATCAGTACGCTTTAGATATCCTTCACCGTGGGCATAGTCTTAACCAAACCCAGAACCCCCACCTCCAGCCCAATGCTTGCAACCTGGTTAGGCTAGTTTGGACTTAGCTCTAGAGCTGCCTTTTCCGCGCACTATATCACAATCTAATGAGAACATGGACTACACACTCATCAATACCTCTGTTCACCATAATTGCTAGTAAAGTAATTGCCATCAACGTAGTGCTTATCAAAATTTACATTGCTTTGTTTCAGATTAATAAGCAAACATAACATTTGAGAAAATGTGGCAATTTCTTAGCACATTATGCATAAGTAGGTATAACTTGAAAAGGGAAACCCCCAAAAGCATGACTTTTATCAAGGTGTGCAACACTAGAAAATAATATCCATAATAGTTTCTAAAAAATTATTGCATTAACACAATGACCCCAATTATATTTCTAATGAAGTTGCATAATTTAATCTGGTTCATCTACCTCACTATCACTGCTCTAATGCACACACTCCCTAGTCCCCTCCCTCCCTTTATCAACCCCTGTTACAACACGTGACTCTAAATCAACCAAGCCCTGCTATATGCACCTTAGTAAAAAGAGAAATGCTTTAAAATTAAATAAATTAGATATCACACATCAAGCTATGAGAAAGTATTTCTCAGGTGAAAACAGGCTTAATAAAAAATAGAGAAATATCACCTACCTTGGTTGTCCCAGTGGAGTTTATGTAGAGGTAGATAGGCTTATCATCATCTTCATATTGAAGGTAAAGAAATTCTGCTAGAATCAACTCAGTGACAGATGGAACAAGAGACATGCCCAAATAAACAATTCGGTTTTTGTACAAGTAAGAAGCCAAGTCCGGTGGAGGTTGTTCCCATGCACTCCCACTTGAATATGGAATAACCTATCCAAAGACAAAAAGAGAACAACAAACCTGCATAAAGATGGCATATATTGTGCCGCAATGTGCTATGAAATATTGTATATTACAAGTTATACCATTTATTCACATAATACATAAATAAGGAACCGGGGTAGTTAAGGAATGTTTGTTTCACACACTGCACAGCAATAACCATATATGAGTCTCTTTTCAACAGATGAAAAACAAAAACAATGACAGCTCTATACATATAGCATCAAACAAAAACAAATAAAATAATAAAATAGAGCTCCCAGTCCTCTCCACATATCTATCAAAAAGACTCTGAAGAAACTGTTCACGGACTACCAAAGAGAATCCACTAAATAAATCCTATCCCTTATCAAGTAGATCAGTATAAGGAGAAAGTGACAAAGAAATCTAAAAATGGCATGCAACGCAAGATGTTAGAAGGGATCATTGCCTCTTCGCTATTTAAGAATGCCTTTTCTAGTTCAGGCAGAAAAAATCTCCAATAGTGCATCGATCTAACATGCTACCAACTGTGATAAATGGGGGCAAACTAAGCAGAAAGCACAAAGAATTACAGCTTGCCAATCTTTGGATTCATAGCATTCAGTAGTTTAGGGTTTTCCATTTTTGAAAATTGAAAATCATCTTTGACTTGTATTATGAACGTTGTGCTTGCAGAATGAGTAGTTACTAGTTTATTTATATAGAAAGTCGATGGGAAAAGCCAAATATATTACTATTTGTTTTTATAATCTTAACAATCTTCTTTGATAAGGTGTGTTGGGCTTTTATGGACTTCTGTATCTTCAGGGATTAAGGTGGCATCATTGTGAACATGCTAGAACAAGATAGAACATAACATATGAGTTCTATTCTACATTTGGTTTCAAAAATGAAACAGAACATGTGGTCAAAAAAGGATTGGCTACAAATATTTTCTTCTGATTCCGAGAGAAGGCTATTTTCGACAAAGTGAGACTTCTCTGCCAACAGCTTTGTTTTGTTGGGTGTTCGTGATTGTGATAGTGATGACCACAAGGACTCATTGATACATTTCAAATCCCTAATGTGCGACCTGAAAACTCTGTTCTAAAACGACCTTAGTCGTCATAAAAACCTACTCACTCCTTCTCAATATCCGTCAAAGTCAAATTCCACACCTATATAAGCAAAACAAAAACTATAAACCCTACGACCTCATACGCTGATTAGAAACTAAACCCTTAAACCTATAAATTCACACTCGAAATTATCGCAGTACGCACAGATAAACGGTGAATATTCACGCCAAATCAGAATCTAAGTTATTACGGTGTTGACATCAAATCGCCAATCTCTTATCCAATTCGAAACCAACATAGCAAACGCGAATGTGAAAAGCGGATGAAGAAAGGTGGTAAAATGGTAGTACCATAGTGACAACGCCTCGTTTGGCGTTGGAGCCACCAAATGAAGCCGGGTTGAGGGAGGAAGGTCGGAGCTTGAAGCCGGAGAAATGGCTAGAGGCGCTGCTGATTAAGGCACGAGGAGCAATGAAATTGGTGGAGAGAGATGTCCTGACGGAGGAGGTCGACGAGCTCATGGCTCGAATAGGGGTTACGGTTCGAGACGACGACGGCAATGCCATAATTGGCTTGTTGAGTGCGAAGCTAGAAGCAGTTGTGGCAACCTCCATGGTGAGTGAGCCACTACGTGAAAGAAGAAAATAATGGTAATGTAAGGAAGTCACGGCTTTTAAATGGATGTCCTTGGACTGAGCAGAAGAAGTTCTTCCTGCACCTCCATAGCTTCCTTCCTGCACCCTCATGAAATTGTTTCTTCCATTTTATCCTTTTTGAATTGTAAAATTTGGAAATCAAATGATTTTCAAATTTTAATTCAAAATTCATTTTTCATTTAATTTTAGATTATACAATTCAGAAGTCATTTTTTGTTTTCAGATGGTATAAAGTCATTTTTTTTCAATTATACCATCTAGAAAGAGAAAAATGGGAAAAAAGTGTATGGAATTTCAAGAAGAAAGTTATGAAGGTGCAAGAAGAAACTACCTGAGCTTATTGGTTTTCGGTCTAGACAATTTTTTTATTGTGGATGTACTAGCTAATTTCTTTCTGCACCCTATGTTTTCTATCTATAGCCTATATATTTTATAATGAAAGTTTTATCGGAAGCTAAGGCTACACCTCCCTTGTCCTTGTTGGCTAAATGTTACGGTGAGTTGTTGGTGTTGGTAGCCTGACGATCTCGTCTCTCCAATTTTGTCGTTAAATCTACCATTTTTTAAACCTTTTGTATTCTCATATAAAGTGAGGGGTTAGTGTTGTTGGTCATTAAAGAGGATCTACTTATTTTAATTCATTTTTTCAAACAAAAGAAACACATGCATTGTTTACATCACATAACATCAAATTCCTTACTAATTCATTTCATAAGTTGAGTCACATGATCATCATGCAATGCATAATTAGAACATAACTATTCTTAGGTCTTATTTAAAAAATCTAACAAGGGATACTTGTTTTTTTTTATTTTTTCACATTCTGTTCAATATCATTATTGATGTCATTGAATGTCCTACATTTTTATAAGATAATTGGTTGGTATCGTCCATTACAAAGTTTCAAAATCATTAATTTTTATCTTATTATCAAATATAAACAAAATGTAAATTATATTAACTTATGAAAAAATCAATATTTTAGAATAAATATTGATATAAATATTTTCGAAATATATTTTCAAATAACAATTTAACATTATGCCACAACATTTGAAATATACTTTAACAATCATAAAATAAAAAGTCTCAAATGTAATATATCAACTAATAAGAAAATCTTAATGCAAAATTATTGGTAACACTTTATTTGTAATAAGACAACAACGATAATAATAATAATAATAATAATAATAATAATAATAATAATAATAATAATAATAATAATAATAATAATAATAATAATAATAATAATAATAATAATAATATAAAAATAATCATTATACTTTAATTATTTAAGATTATGATTATTTTTCATCTAAATTTGATCCTAAATATTTTTTAAATCAATCAAAAAGATTGAATTCCTTCACATTTTATAAACTGAATCGAACTAATAGTCTCTTCCATCAATTAGACATTAGAAGTTTTTAAAATGTGCTGAATTTTTATTGATTTTTATTTGTCACATTTATTTGTCCAATCCAACAACCAAAATTTATAGAAATTCATATTTTTGTTAGCGGTAACAATATTTTATAATATCGATCAAGACGTTGAATGCATTGATCTTTAGATATTGTTAGAATTAAGAAAAAAAAATACAACATAATTTTTTTAAAATTAACTTAAATATTGTGATAATTATATGAATATTTAAACTTAGTGCATGTGTTAATTCACACGGTCACACACACGTGCATACACAAGCATCCAATAATAATAATAATAATAATAATAATAATAATAATAATAATAATAATAATAATAATAATAATAATAATAATATATTGATGACAAGATATTACACCTTACGATATTTTCACTAGATTAGGTTATTAATATTTGTATCATTTTATTATTTAATGATGATAATATATTAAACATTATTATCTTAGCAAAAGATACACAAGAATTCATTAGTTCATTAATACTTGCATCAATCTATTATTCAATGAATGAGTTAGTTACAATTAAAATTAGTCTTGTTTGTTATGTAAGTCAGATTGTACTTAAGTCAAGTTGACCTAAATAAAAATCATGTTTGTTTGAGGTGGTCCTAAGTTAATATGAATAAAGGGGAGTCAGACTTGAGTTATGTAGGTTGGTTAGGTCCAATCAAGTCAAAATTGAAAGGGTATATGTTGTGTTGAGTTGAACCGAGCTCATGTTAAGACAAGTCAAAATGAACTCATGTCAGGATGAACAGTGGCGAATTTTGACTAAAAATGTTGAAGGGACCAAAGTAATATAATTTTAAGAACATTATATTTCGTCATTAGCATAATGCTTTAAAAAATTGCTTCTCTACTAAACAATTTGATTATAGTGTTTCAAAATATGTGAAAAAGTATAATATATCTTGTTTTCATCAATAGTTTCCTTTTTTTTTTATCACTTTTTAATAATGAATTTATTCTTTTATTCTTTATCAATATATATTTTTTGTACATAATATTAAAAAACAATTTATCATAATTTAATAAAAAAAATTGAGGCACATAATTATTAAAAGAGAAATATATTATAGTTAAGTCACAATTAAAAATCAATTATGAAAAAATACATGATACATTTTTTTCTATATTCATACAAAATGAATAAACAAAAAGCTAATGAGATAAAAAATAATGTTTTCATTATCAAGTGAGACAAGAGACAAGAAAGGAAGAGGATAAATGAGAAATGAAAGCAAAAATAATTTTGTGTCTAACTTTTTTTTCTTAAAATACAAAAAGAAAATATATGAAATGAGAGATTATTACAATTTGTGAAAAAACTAAAAAGAAAAAATAAGAAGGGAAATAAAAATTATATTAATAAATATTTGGTTTAAGTACTCTTTTGATTTATGTTTCCGTTTAAAAATGTTAAGTTGGTCCTCCAATCCTTTTAGTCTCAATTTGGTCCCAAATTTTTGAAAAACTAATGCAATTTTGTCTTTTACTTAAATTTTTTGAAACGGGTAGATGATTTTTTCATTAAAATTGAAACTCTTAATATGAATGATTTGCTTTGTTGATGTGATTAATATAATCCTAGTGTCAATTTTTTTTTACAAAAATAGAAATCAAACCAGAAATTAAGCTTAAATATTTTTATTCTTTATTATCTATTAACATTAAATACACCATTTAATTTTCATCAATTTCTAAAATATATTACCTATGATTTAAAAAATTCAATAAAATTTTAATTATATATATATATATAATTTAAAAAAAAAATAAAAATTAGGGGGTGTAACATGCCTAAGGAATATTGCTTATTTTAAATAAATAAGTTTTTCAATTAAAATAAATACCACATTAATTATAACTATTTCCCCAAAACGCGGGAAATTTAAAATCATAATTAGTACCATACATAATCCGAATGTACCATAGCGTTATTTACAAGTGATATTAAAATTTAACAGAAAATATTTACATAAAAAACAAAACAATAGAGTTTCTTTCAAAATCCCAAGTGGCCCATGCTCTCCGTCTCTAAGCAGCTCCTGGCTCACCTGTCACATCATTTGCTCCCGGATAACAAATTATTTGATCATCGCCATACACACACAGATAGGATGAGCTATGCACAATAAAACATAAACAAATATATGTGAAATAAATATGCTTTCCCACCCAAAACAATATAAGTACAAACTCATAATTTCCAAATCACCCAACCATGACCTCATAGTCCTTCATGAGTCATATGCATGAACTAGGTCTTGGGACTTTCCTGTGCTCCCACGAAACTAACTCATTTGTGGTCCAACCCTATGAGCCTATCTCGCTCATAGTCCTGCCCTACGGACTCCTCGCCTACAGTATAAACATCCAAGTCTCACACTTGGACCCTGGCACACATGCAATCACCATACTGTGGACTCCTCGTCCAATAGTAGCTGACGAGAACATTACAGTTCCTTGCCCATCGTGCGCTCGACACATGCAATCACCATACTAAGGACTCCTCGCTCATTAGTAGCCGACGGGAACTCAACCAGTTCCATGCCCATCATGTGTCCAACCTCCGAGCACATCCTAGACCCCTATTGGACTTAGCCCATCAAGCCCAAACATCACACCACATGCATATCAAGTTGATCCTTATGATAAACATCCAAAACACGCTCGCAAACACATAGAAACACAATAATTCACATAAGCTCGCTTAGACTAGGAACCCCTCGCCCAAGCTAAGTCCTTTGCTTCGCTTAGGCTAGTTCGCCTCGCCTAGGCAAGCTTTAAACAACCACAATTACATGTTATCTCGCTTAGGCGAGATTCCCTCGCCTGGGCGAGTTGCACCATCGCTCAAAGCAACACGCTCCCCTCGCCTAGACGAGGAACCACTTAACCATGTCATTTCACATCGCAACCTCGCTCAGGCGAATGTCTCTCGCCTGAGCGAAACAGAGTCGCTCAAAACACCAATACTTCTCGCCTGGGCGAGATATCGTGCTCAAAAGCGCTCAAGTTTCCTCGCGACCTCACTTAGGCGAGCTGTTCCTCGCCTGAGCGGGACTGAGTCGCTCAACATCAAACCAAGGTCGCCTGGGCGAGCAGCGTGACCCCACATCAGACGTGAGGTTCTGCAACTCTCCCCTAGACGAGATAGACTCGCTTGGGCAAGACTTGCAGAGTTCCCTCACTGTCACACACAGATTTTACCCAAAACAGTGTCAAACCATACCACAAAACATGCAATCGATACCAATGTTATTGTAATGGCAATTAGCACCCAGAACAATACTTTTCACACAAAATTGACAACCACATTCGAACATACAATCACCAATAACCCGAAAGGTCAAAACCCTCCTCCCACAACACATTACCCACCCAATGGTTATCCTTCTGCTAGGTTTTCTTTACCCCTTCACATTCATACCACCACTAATAATTAGCAAAATTAAAGCTTATGCTTTACCCACCAAGGTTTGAACCCATGACCTTCCACTCATAAGGCCAAAGCACCACCACTATGCCAAATCACATTTGATGATACCCTCCAATCAAACAACAACTTACATCATCAACCCCATACTCATACATATTATAAAAAGGCAATAATAAAATAACACACATAATTGGCATATATAGGACTCAAACCCAAGTACTCTCACACAATCAAGTACTCTCAACTACATGAGCTAGTACTTTTCCACACCATATTAAACAACAATAATTATCACAACGACGCCTTTTACCCGCATTTATTAATTAATTAATTATTTAATTAATTAATTTCTCGGGTCTTACAGGGGGGACATGGCTCCTCCTTGCCCCATTAAACATCCGCCCTTGAGGATGAGTCAAGTCAGGCTTATGTTAGGCCAAGTCGAGTCCAGCCAAAGTTGGTCAGTGTTAAGTCAGGTGAAACTCAGACGCATCTTAGACTGAGTTGAGTAAGACCCATGTTAGGCCATGTTGTGCCAAGTCAATTTGAATCCACATCAGGTTAACTTAAGTTAAATTCATGTTAGATTGAGTATAGTTAGGCTCCGGTTATATCAAGTTGAATTGAATTCACAGTTTGTGTAAGGTCGAGTCAAGTTTGGCTCATCTCAAGTTGGCCCATTTTGGATCCACCTCAAGCTCAATCCACTTGGGCTTATCTTGAGTCATGTCAAGTTGGATCCATCTCGACCAGAATCATGATATGACCACTTTAGGTTGAACAAGTCTGACCCGTGCAATATGTAAAATATGTATGGGTCAATTTATAATTTAAAAATACGGTTAAATATGTTTTTGATCTCTCAAGTTTTAGTGAAATTTGAAATTAGTCTCTTTTCAAAACTTTTGACCAATTTAGTCATTCATCTTTAAAAATGCATGAATTTAGTCTTTTTAACAAAATTTTGTTAAGTTTATCTGACGTTTCAAGCACATTTCACGATAATATTTGAATTGTTTACACCGTTTGACATATTTTCGCTTCAATGTTAACTTAAATATTATCATAAAATGCGTTTAAAATATTAAATAAATTTAACAAAATTTGATAAGAAGGACTAAATCCACACATTTCTAAAAAGGAGGGACTAAATTGGTATAAAGTTTCGAAGATGGACTAATTTCAAAATTTATTGAAACTTTAGGGATAAAAACATATTTAACCCTTAAAATATCTTAAGGACTTGTGCATTTCTAATTGAAGCATGAGGCAAATTCACTTTCATCAAACCCACTTCATGGAGCTAAGGCTTTTTATAAAAAACCTTATTTTAAAATTAAGTTGGAATTGACGCATGAATTAAGGATTAAATCGACAATTCTATAAATAATGATGTTTTACCATAAATCATTGAGCATCACACGTGTAATTAGTACTCTATATGGTTATAAAATTTAATATTTAATAGATTTTTTTTCACTTTTTATTTTGGGTGATAAACTTCATATTGCTTGCACTTTTGGCCTGTCCTTTCATATACACCATAAACATAATTACTCCTTGTTGGTAAAGTGGTTATGCTAAACAAGAAATTTTGTTTCTCAACTAAATAATTTTGAGTCACCTTAAAGGCGTACAGTATTAAAATCCATCGATTTTCCAAAAAAGTTAAAGAGTGTTATAAACAAAATTAAAAGAAGTCAGAATGCAGAGGTTAAAAAGAAAAAGAGTAAAATGTAAAGATGTATAAAAGCAGGTAAAATATGGAAACTTCTATTTATACCAATATTAAAATAATCTTTAAAATATTAAACAAACTCGATTCTCTCATTTGTCATTATCGGCATCAGATTTACCAAGAATCACCTTAAATTTTACCACTACTCTGTTTCAACTCAACTCAATCTAGTTAACTCCTCTATTTTCTCATAAAATTCTAAACATCCTCAAAATCTATGAATATTTACTCACCTAAAATCCTTACTCTTCTGAAATCAAGTCGAACATAGTGTAATTGAGCATTTTGTGACATACTCTAGATGGACTCAAGAAAAAAAAAGAAGCAATTGATGGGCCATTTTGTAAGTTTGAAGATGGTGTAATCCATAGATTTTGCGTGCTGGGAGATGATTGGATAAGAATGGACTAAAAGGACAAACGAGTTGCGAGGCCTGAACACTGTACCTTTTCCTCTTTTCCTTTTTCACTTCAATACTTCCCCCTTGTGACTTTTGTGTGTGTGCTGTGCCCATACTTTCTAAGGCTGAGGATAGCCCCAGCCGGAAATAGAAACTCAAACCCACCCACTCATCAACTCATTCAACCACCATGTTCTGATATTTCCTCCACCACACACACTCACACACACTCAAATTCACACTCACATACCAACCAAATTAATGCAGATGCAAAGCATGTCAACCACCATGGCTTCCTTTTCCCCTCCCACCCATTTCTCAGCCACTCCTTCGTCGCACCCCAAACCCCGTCTCTTCCACAAGACCCACTTTTTATTCTCTCTCAGGTCCAGGACCCTTGCTAGCTCTTCATTGAAGGCTGCTGCTGCTCCTGAGAACGGCGTCGGGACTGCCGTCGAGCCGCCGCCGGAGCAGGCCGCGCCGGAGTCTTCTCCCCCGCCGCTCGAGAACAGTTCTGTTGGAACCAATGGGGCTGCTGCTGCTCCTGCTCCTGCTCCTGCTCCTGCTGCTGCGGTTCAGATTGAGGAGGTGAAAGTTCAAAGTGGTTTCGTGGATCCGAGATGGGTTTCTGGAACATGGGACTTGACCCAGTTTCAGAAAAATGGCGCTACCGATTGGGATGCTGTAATTGATGCTGGTAATGTTATTATCCCTTGCTCATTGTGCTCGTAATGGTAATGTTTTAAATTTTTTCTTGCTCCTAAATTAAGTTTTGGTTGGTGCCTGTAACCTTTGTACCTTCATACATATATGTTTCTTCGCTGCCTAAAATTTCCCCTCTTCAGTTATTTAAGGTAACCATTTTGCACAGGAAATGTTGCTAATTGGTACAAACTGATGTAGATTTCGTTATGTACATATCTCTTGTTGACAAGAAAAAAGATATACCTTTTGGTGGATTTTTTAGAGTGTAGATGTGTTACATTACGATGTAATTGTGACCTCCCTTCATTTGTCGGCTTGAAGTTTATTCCCCAATTGAAATCAGTTTGCTAATAAAATGGAGTCAATGGGTCTGCATCCAATGTCATTCCTGTATTCCAGTTGATAGAGCATGGTTCATTTTGTGACAGAGGGGTAACTCAGTTTATGTTGGATCAGATTCATATCTGGTTGGTTTCATTTTTTTCCCCTTAAAAAATATATCAACGTGTGGGTGTAATTATTTTCAGAGGCTAGAAGGAGGAAATGGCTTGAGGATAACCCGGAATCATCCAGCAATGAAAATCCTGTAGTTTTTGACACCTCCATCATACCCTGGTGGGCATGGATGAAAAGGTTCCATCTCCCTGAAGCTGAACTACTCAATGGTGAGTTTTGATTTGCATTCCAGAATGAAATTAAAGAATAATTTCTTATGTCAGTAAGATACAAATAAACACTAACATTCTTGTTTTGAGTATCGTGCAGGTCGTGCCGCCATGGTAGGATTCTTTATGGCATATCTGGTTGATAGCTTGACGGGAGTTGGCCTAGTGGATCAAATGGGAAACTTCTTCTGCAAAACTCTTCTGTTCGTGGCTGTGGTCGGAGTTCTTCTGATCCGAAAGAACGAGGACCTTGAAAACCTTAAGAAGCTATTTGATGAGACTACTTTATATGACAAGCAATGGCAAGCAACTTGGCAGGACGAAAATTCAAGCACTCCCAAGAATGAGTAGTGGAATTGCTGTTTTGTAGTTCTCCCCCTTTATGTCTCTTAATACACTTCTCTATTACTCTTTCTAGTAAAAAAAACAGACATGGATATGAATTAGACATTGTATTTCATATCCTTCTCTCGTCCTAGCTCCAAATGACCTAGATAGTTTCTGTTTGTTTGCAATGCGGGAGTTGTTTTTTTCTTAATTAAGAACCCATCAACTTCCAAAAATAATACAACTTTGTAGCAATTCTATCTTTTGTTTTTACCATTTTCAGTTTCATTTTTGTTGCAATCTCCCAAGTATTGATACGTGTACAAAGGTATCAATGATATCAGCTCGTTCAGGGGGTGATTGCAATAGTAGAATTACGCATTACCAAACATTTAAAATGGAAGATAACCTACAAACAACATCGATGACCCGTAAGGCCGTATCGACCTACATGACCAGTACTGAGTAGAAAATGTAAGCATAGGGACGATGTGAAAATTTCCGAACATTTCCGCCTCAGAAATGATCGTTCCATCACTGAACCAAACTTGCCATAATATTCAAGGAATTGAAGCTTATAGAAGTTATGGATATAGGTAAGTCTAGCGTTATCTTACCGTAAAGAAATCATGTTAGGGAAATACAATTTTAATCCAGAACATTTTTTTTGAGATAGAAATCTATTAGTTAAGGTTACATGATTTTAGTTCAATTTTGATTTCAGTTTAAAATGCTCTTAACCAAGATTGTACTATCTTTACATTACTTCTAAGAGCGCTCTCAACTAAAGTTCAGTTTAATACATTTTTTTACAAAATTGTATCATCTTGACACGATTTATCCATATCTTTAATTTTTTTAAAAGTTACCCATTTTAGTAAATTAAAAAAAAAAGGTTACATTACTTTAGTAACAAAAAAAGGCTTGATTTTTAATGTGAGAGCAATCCCCCTGAGGCGATCTTCGTATGGTGGATGTTACTTTCACGGCTATTGTTCTTGCATCTATCAAATTTCTCGCCACATCTCATTAAACACTTTCGGAAAATTATTTTCATAACAGGAGTGAGATGATTATCTCCCGCAAAATATTTCCAAATTTGTTTTTGTATGTTTCGGAAAATAAAATCTGGAACGATAGAATGCCGGGAGAAATTTGATACGGTGCAGGAAGTAAAGGAAGATGAGCCCATGACTAAGATTTGAAAATAAAAAAGCAATAGATTCAAAAACTGCAATCCACTAATACATCAAACTAGAACAACTAGAACATTTGAAACACAAATATGGCTGTAACTATGGCATCATCAACACCAAATGACAAGCACCATACGCATTGGACAGACCAAATGGCGAGAATAATGTTTTATTGGCAAGTCTCTAATGCCTTAACTCGACTGACTAAACCTAGATTAAACCTAGATTAAAGAAATTACAGCCATAAACCCTGCTCTTGCAGGTGCAGATCCTAAGCTTCCCAACCTCTGAGAAGAGTAGCACGAGCAACACGGTTCACTCCAAGAGTGAATGCTCCCATTCGCAAGCCACAGTTATGAATCTTGCACATTGCCTTGATGTCTTGGAAAGACCTGGTCATGTATTTCTTCAGCTCATGATTCACCTTTTCCTCATCCCACATGAAACCTTGAATATTCTGCAAGCACCACAGAAGCAGAAGAAGTTAAACATTAAAATAGATACACAATAAACAGTGTCAAAATAAACTTAAACTTAGTTGAATCTATCTACCTGAACCCATTCAAAGTAACTCACAGTCACTCCACCAGCATTGGCATAGATGTCAGGTAAGATAATGACTCCTTTCTTAGACAAAATCTGCAAAAAAGAAAATCACTCATTACATCTTTACATTATCACCTACGTATATAGCCTGGGGTAATCAACTTACCTCATCCGCTTCAGGGTCAGTGGGATGATTTGCTGCTTCTATTATAAACTTTGCCTTCACGTCAGAAGCATTTTCCCTTCAAAAATAATATACTACGATTAAGTTGGTGTTAAATGGATCAATGTTAAAACAAACATAGAATTTCATACCTATTTAGAACTCCTCCCAGTGCACAAGGGATAAGCACGTCGCATTCATGAACAAGCAACTCATTTGGATCCATGACTTCTGCACCAGGAAAGTCCTTCAGGGTTCCATTGCCCTCATCCTTGTATTTCAGCAGAGCAGGGATGTCGATTCCATTTGTGTTTTTGATAGCACCACTGATATCACTGATAGCAATCACCTTTCCCCCTCTCTCATAAATAGACTTAGCAGCCCATGTGCCCACATTTCCAAAGCCCTGGTGTCATTAAAATCAAATAGATCTTGAAGCTGAGATTCATATGTACACACTAATCATCATACCATGGCAATGGAAATTATTACCTGGATAACAAATGTGTGATCAGCAACGGACTTCCCATATTCAGCAAACAAGGCTTCAGTTGCAAAAACCACTCCAAGACCAGTGGCAGCCTCCCTTCCCAATGATCCTCCAAGATCCTATAGAAAAATGACATTAGCATTCAAAGCAAATCTCCTAATAACTCTAATGTCAAATTTATTTACAGTTCCTAAGGGTATTGTGCATTTGAGACTTACAATAGGCTTCCCAGTCACAACTGCAGGTGAATGACCATGAAACTTTGAATACTCATCAAGGATCCATGCCATGGTCTGTTTCAGTGAAATAGTTAGAGATATATGAAACTATAAAATACAATCAGTGGTAAAAATGTTATTATCAGTACCTGGGCATTAGTTCCCATATCTGGGGCAGGAACATCCCTTTGAACACCGATGAGATCATGAATCTTCTGAGTGAAGACCCGAGTAAGACGTTCTAACTCACTGATACTCAGATCTCTAGGGTTGCAGCCAATCCCACCTTTTGCTCCTCCATAGGGAATGTCTGCTACAGCTGTCTTCCATGTCATGAGCTGAGCTAGAGCATTCACCTCATCTGGGTCAACCTGGCATCAAAATGCAAAAATGATAAAAATGATCATCAAAAGAACTGTGTAGATCAGCCATCTCTTTTAGTCTACCAAAGTGTAGATCAGAACTCTGATGCAGTGTTTATTTAGTATTCCAAAAAAATTTGTTCTGCTGTGATGGAGGAAAAACTTTTTCAAAGGCATTCATGCAATCTCATTATGAGATGTGAACAATTCAAGAAGCATGTAGATTTAGCAAACAGAACAAAACCATTGCATTACAAAAAGTAGATAAAGCCAAGGTTTTGAATTGTAATTGCTTGTGGTTCAGTCAGGTTGAGAAATGCTGCATGTATTTTTTTTTTTTTAATTTGTGATTGGATTCCGCAGATCTACACGGAAATTTTCACATTCAACATATCCATATCCGTCAGGTTGAGAAATGCTGCATGTATGTTGTGATTGGAATCCGCAGATCTCCACGGAAAAGGTCACATTCAACATGCAAATTTCTGTCTGATTGAATTCCGTGTGGATCTCATGATTGGATTATGTGGAAGGAAGGTACCATTTGAAACACACTTTTGGAATTTCATTACAAAGTTACTGTAACAGGTGCAATAATTATTCTGTATGCATCAATTAATGATCAACACCATCAATTAATCTTCAATAGTAAATAATTGGAAATGGAAACTTTCAATAATGATTTGCAATGGCTATTAAATTATAGAGAGAAAATGACAATAGTTCACAGTTCTATATCGTCACTTTCACATAAATAATAATTATAATAAAACAGAGATCACTTTCAAAAAAATAATAATAATAATAGAACTGCGCAGTTCAACACAAATTTCATAAAATAATAACCTAATCTTTTTACATGTCGACTCCAGTATAGACTCAAATGAAATACTTTTGGCCAAAATGCACACTTTAAAGATAAATCATAACATCAAAAGTTCAATTAAACACAAAATCAAATTCAAAACAATGAGAAAACACAAAAAAACATGATATATTCAGACCTCCGGATGATATCGAATCCCTCCTTTCATTGGACCACGAGCATTATCGTGTTGGATCCTGAATCCCACGTAGGAAACCAGAGTTCCATCATCTTTCGGAATCGTGCACTCAACCTGAAAAGATCAGACACAAACAACAGGTAAATCCTTCTCCACACATCCCAGAAACAATAACATGAAAAGATCATAAATTTTTTGATGAGGGTGAGTGAGAAAACAAGCCATGCAAACAAAAGGAGTGAAAATCCATAAAAGGGAGCATATGAAGGTTGAATACCTTGATTTCTCTGAAGGGTATGAGAAGACTCTTCTCAAGCTTGGAATCCAAACCGAGGATACGAGCCGCACGTTGAAAGTTGCGGTTGGTGGCGGCTAGAGCATTCATGGTTGCAAAGGAGAGAATGCAAAGAGAGATGTGAGTGACTGAATGAGTCAAGCGTCACTCAACTCAAAAGAAGAGAATGCAATGGTTATGCAGCATTAGTTGAGTGAGCATGTATTTTTATAGAAGGAAGAGAGAGAAAGTAAGAGAGAGATAAAGTAGGCATTTATTACTTTTTGTTTGACTTGAATCACTCAAACTAATGTAACAGTCATTATGATATATTTTAACAGTTACTTTATTTAATTATTTCATTAATTAGGCATTGATGTATTTTTCCTAAGTGACTCAATCATCTATGTCATTCTTATCTATACAATAATCTTAATATCATTCTTATCTATAAATTTTATTTTTTATATTTCTAACTATCATGATATATTTTTAAAGTAGTTTTTATAAACTAATGATTTTATTGTACAAATAATTAAAAAAAATTAAAATCATTTGCAGTGTATTTTAAATTGCAAATGTAAGATCTTTTGTTCCCATATATTATTATATAAAGGGGTAAATTTACTAATATTCATTATAAAAACAAAATTTAAAATAATAAATTGAGCATATAAATATTTACATTCACCACCAACTAAAATTGAATTCTATCTTTGTTTAATCTTATCATGAACAGTCAAATATAACTCTTTTGTATGAATAATAAATAATTAAAGAACTTAGGACATTAATTAAACTATCTGTTATATTTTTATTATTTATTATTGTTGTTAAGTTTGCTTTTACATTGAATACATAATGTACATTACATATTATATACATAAATATTGGCATTTATTTTATACTAATTATATCAGTTGTTATCTTTATACAATTAATATTATATATAATATATGTGATTATAAATATTTGTAATTTAAATTTTGTATCTTGCCATAACTATTAAAATCTCCTGTAATTATAGTTTATAATTATTAATACATTGATTTAAGAAAATATTCATGCAGCTATATTGAATAACATAATTATTAATACATTAATTTAAGAAAATATTTATTGAGCTATATTGAATAACATTACTATTTATATTATAGTTACAACTATTATTCCATCTCTTACATTAGAAATAAATTTCCTATTAAATGGACATGCATGCTGGAGATTTTACTTTAAGCAAAATAATTCTAATATTATATTTTCTTTTATTAAAAAAAGTGATTTCAACTTAATTAACTGATTTTTTTTATCTAATATCTTAATTTTGTTAATGATATGATTAAATTTAATTTCAATTGGATTTTTCGATTTTGACATCAAAACATGGTATCCATCATATCAAATTACATAAGCGGCTACTTCAATTTACTTCGCTACTTCAATTTACTAATATTGTACATTAATATTGAATGATTAAATTTTATTTTTTTATAAATCATCTCAATATACATAAAAATTAAATATAATTTAAATATTTTAGTTTCATATTTTTCTCAATTATATTAAATATCTTTTTTTAAAACACTTTTGATGGAAGTGTTGTGTATTGTAAGGATTTAATTGTGATATTTTTTATTAGAAAAATATTTATGTACTAAAATAAATATTAATTGTTGGTTATTAAGAAACAATAAAGTATTTAAGTTTTTCTTCTTTTAAACATTAATATATGTAATTTTTGTTCTAATTCTAATGCAATGTTACATGAACATATCATGAACATGACTGTTTTGATAGCTAAAATGAAATTTGCATTTAGTTTCTATCTGGTGCAGGTATAATACCGTTATTTTTATAAAATAAAAATTCTTGAACTTTCACACAATTACCCTTTTATATAAGTGATAAATAGAGAGGTACCTTTCTGATATTAACAAATGAGGTGTTAGTTACATGGTGGAATTAGATTTACTCATAAAATTATTTTATATTCTTTTACAATTAACTAAGTACATAAACTGAAACCATAAACATATTTATATAATTTATATAATTACAGCTACGGTAATATCTAACTATTCTCCATTGTATATAAACGTTAAAAGAATATTTGTAAAGATTGTCCAAACAAAAAAGAGTTCATTAGGTGTCAGTGTATAAGAAAAAATTTAATTACATTATATTAAAAATATTTTGATATTTATCCATATTAGCCCAGAGGGAGAGTTGTTTTATCCTGGTCCAATGAACGTTGTGTGAGATTGTAACTAAGAATTACATAGGTAAATTGTTGTGCAGGATAATACGATAATATTGAGGTGATTGAATGTATGATGAATAACCTGAATCAGGAGATAAATTTGAAAACATTGAAGAGTGTGCGGAACATGTTGGGGAGCGCATTCGCATTGAACATATATTGGGCAGCAGACTGATGATGCACCGATTCGTTTACCGCAGAGGCGCATCTTACGTCGTCTCTGTTTGCTTCTGCCGAATACTATTCACGAAGACTGATTTGCAGGTGTGAAGCGTTATTCACGAAGGCTGATTTGCAGGTAAGGAGCGGGATTGTGGTGAGAGATGAAATGAATTGCAGTGTGGATATGCAAATTTGGTTGTTCTTCTATCGTTTCCAACAATGTAGAGAATAGGGCCAAAGCTAGTTAATTGGGTGCTTCAACCACATACATCGTCCCCTGAAAATATAAAAATTCAAGAAATTCATCGTTTTTTTTGTTGTCTTTTCTGCACAAGCTCCGGTGGTTAAAAGATCAATAATTTCATACCCATATTTTTTTTTATTATGCATAACATTTTTCAATTTTAAATAAAAACTTAAATTTTATTTTAATTTGTTTTTCACTCAATATTCTTATAATTATACCACAATTTTTCTTTAAGGTAATTCGATAAACATTTAATATTATTCATCATAAATATTTTTTAATATATCATATTCATCACATCATATAAATTTTCACAAATTTTCATTTTAAATCTATTCGATTCATTCAGTTTTTATCCAATTCAAACAATCACAACTTCACCACAATTTCTTTCAAATTCATTCAAATTTACTTCTCTATATCCATCTTTTAATCCAAACACATAATTAGTGTTAGTGTAGGTGTCATGTCCCCCTAAATTTAAAAAAAAAAAAATTAGTAGTATATATATATATATTAATAAAACATAAAATTAAATATAATAGAAAAACAAATTTATTGAGATATTTTTTAAATTCTCTTTCATACTTGAAAAGTCTATTTGTGAAAGCTTGAAATGTTTGAAAGGTACCATGTTTAATCTTTGTAAAAAAAAAAAAAAATCTCTTTGAGATTTATAATATTTTTCAAATTCTTTTGTAATGAAAATATTGCACTTTCATGTAAAAAAAGGAAATCTTCATAATATATTTTGTTACTCCTTCAAATTAATTTTCATTTTTTAAGTTTAATTATATTTTAATTTTTAGCAATATTAAAATATAGTTATTTTATTATTTTATTATTTTTTAACTTTTTGTAGGTGTACATCGAGTACATTATTAGTTAGAATTACATATCACTTATCGATATTTTTGTCCTTTAAATAAAATAAAATTGGATTTATGATGATTAAGTCAAGATTCATTTAATATTACAATTAACTTCATATTAATTATCCTTAACCAATGTTTTTAGGACACTGATTAGCAGGACTCTACTTGCTATATATTAATTCTATCAAAATATTGGAGTTTTCTTTGTGAAAGTATGGTAAAGTTTTGAGTTATACGAATCTCAATTTTGATCTTAGTAGGGTAGGGTAATCTGTGACCATCGTACCCATGACTTATTACCTATGATGCATAGATACAATATGTGTATTGGATACGCTAATTTTGAAAATAATAAGACATAATACATAATATATGCATATTAAAAAATATATAATTTATTTTTAAAAAACATGTGAAATATATGATTATTCTTGAGTAAATCCAAATTAAAATCAAATGTATTAAACATTTTCAACATAAAAATTTATAAATTATTGTCATTATAAAACATTATTGGTTTATGTATTAGATATTTTATTGATAAGTATCGGTAAATTATTATAAAATATTGAATACGGATACATGTCAGACACAAATACATTATACAAATTGAAGTATGGGTGCATCATAGCTTATTACTTACCTCCTCATATTAGTTGGTTTTCGTGTGGCGTTATCCTTTCCCAAATTAAAGGTCATAACAGTTCCTTAATCTCATCAACTACTACAAAGGACAAAAATACTATTAAACCTTTAATTTATATAGGAATTATAATTAGTCATTCTTCAATTTTTTTTGTTTAATTTAGTATCTCAACTTTAAAAATACATGAATTTAGTTTTATTAACAAAATTTTATTAAGTTTATTTTACGTTTCAAACACGTTTCTCAACTAATATTGAAGTGAAAATATGCAAACGGTGTAAACAAATCAAATATTATCATAAAACGTGTTTGAATCGTCACATAAACTTTATAAAATTTGGTTAAAATGACTAAATTCACGCATTTTTAAAGTTAGAGAGCTAAATTAAACCTAAAATTTAAAAAAGAGGTTATTTCAATGTTTTTAACATGTGTGATAATTAAAGAATAATTCCATTTTATGAGTAAATAGAAACATCAGAGAACAATTTTATATGGTTATAAATAGATTAGGTTTCTAAAAACCACTATATGGTTAAGATTTTCTACACCAAAGAGTACGCGTTGATTTGGAAGGTGAAGTTGCTTTGCTCTATCTAGTATGAATTTGTGGAGGCTTTCCCTTTTAATTTTGATAAATAACTTTACAAATTCGAGGTTATATAAATGATAATTTTTTATCAAGGCTTAAATTTAATTTTTACTGTAATAATCGGTATCATCAGAGTATTGTCATGATTTATCATTCTCATGTTTTTTCTTTTGGCCTATTTTCTCATCATAATATTTATGTATTTTCAATTAAAATATAATTATTTAATTGTTATTATTTTTTAACTTTTTTTATCAAATAAATTATCAATTATAATATGTAACACTTACTCATGTGTACTTTTATCCTCAAAATAAAATAAAATTATATTAATAATTAGTAAGATCATAATTTATTTAATACTACATTTACTTGTAAATTTTTACAAAATTCAGTATTCATTAATTATACCTTAATTAATATCTTTTCAGAATATTTATCAATCACTTTTTAGTCAATTGCAAAACTAGTAAAGATGTGTTATTGATTTCGAAAAGTGAGCCAAAACTGAACAAAATTATCTTACAAAATTATCTTAACTACAATAAACTACATTTAATTGCATTATATATAAACTAAAAATAACTTAACTATTATAATAAAAATGTAAAAATTGAACTTATTTCAGTTAACTATTAAGTAACTAGTAACTGCACCCAACTGTTTCATTTATTTTTCTTTTCTTCTCTTCGATCCCCTTCTCTCCATTATACTGTGCACTACACTTCCTGATAAATTTTCTCGAACAAGATTATCTTCATAATAGTGAATGCTAAAATGTTATAGAAAACACGCACAGAATAAAATAGTTTGGCCTTAATAATTAAGGTTTTCTCTATAAAGAAAAGGGAGCTAAACAAATTTTCTCAAAAAAAAACAGCAATGAAAAAGTAGTTTTAAAAATAGAAAAAAAAGTTTCAAAAAAAAAATATAATTTACATTATATTATACATTATTTAACTGTTAAAGTTAGTTATAAAGTTCAGATAAATGTTAAAAGGGTAACTGGAAGCCAACCAATCAGCCAGTAGCTTAAAATCAGTAACTCAACCGAAAGTTTTTTAACTATATTATTAATTGTTAAATTATAAATGTTTGATTAAACTATCTTAATAAATATAAAATTAGAAAAATAGATACGTGGATATGGTACTTGTAACACCCTATTTAATTTAATATACGAAATTAAAGGAAGCATTACAAAAAGATAATATAATAGCGCAGTCCTGGAGTTTAAAACTCAACTCCTTACAATCCAAGACACACCACGATGTCCAAAAGAAAACTGGATAAAAAGTTTACAAAGAAAGTATGTAGATCCAAGGACAAACAAGTACATGGGCCTTAGCCCTAAAGAAAAGCCCAATAAAGAAACTAAAAACCAGCCCATGCATGCTATGCAGCGGAACCATCACCTCCCTATTGCCTACGGGTGTTCCTCGCATCTGCTCACATCAACAAGTTAATGATCATCGCAAAAGAGAGTACCACACAGCAGGACACACAACAAAAACAAAAGGGTAAGCTAGAGCCAAAAGTGGTTTTGTCATGCAAACAGATATACTTCCACAGTCAATTATACACATGTCATCCAATCATGTTACGACTCTTCAAATCAATACACTAAGACTCGACTCGACTCATCCGGCTACATATAATCTGGTCGGATTTAGCGGATGCTCGCACTTGTGGTGGATACCTCTGCTCACCCCCGAGCTGTTCACCCCCAAGCTATGTGTTACAAGTGTTACAAATGTTGCAATGAATCAATTCCCTCACACACAAGGTTGGCCCTTAATGAATTTCAGGCCTCCTGCTACTCCCATCACAGGAGTCAATCCACTCTAAGTGAGACTAACTGACCCCTTAGAGTGTCAGGATGCAATCCTTACCTTGAATCCTTACCAAATTATATAGATGGGGCACCACCATGGGCACTCACTAACAGGGGCCATGGAATTATGTCCCGACCATTGAAGCACTATCCTAGAGTCTCACCTAGAGATCCCAAGGATTTACGTACTGACCACATACTATACATATCCAATCAATCATGAAATATTCACCACATATGTCAATATCATATCAATCTTTGTAATCATCCCTCATTCGTATCTCATATTTAGTCAACCACAACTCATCCTTCCCAAAGCCATGAAAATAGAATCGTACATCATGCCAATACCATGCCAAGGAACATCATTCATTTTCCATGAATCCCTCCATATTTCATATCCACTCCATAACCACTCATCATGTTAAATTTTGTGAACCAATCACATACAAACATCATGCTCACAACATGCCAAAACTCATGAATCATAATTTCCATCTCATTCATACAGGGTCACTCAATTCATCAGTTCATACCCAAGATAAAGCATAACAAGCCAAACATACAATTAAGGCCCCAACAACATAAAAGGTACAGTTGCATAAAGAAATCATGTGCCAGTCTCGCTCAAGCCACAGGATCTCGCTTAGGCGAGACTGTCATTAGGGAACCCTGCGAGGCTCGCGGATTCTCGCTTAAGCGAGCCGCTACTCGCCCGGGCGAGCATGTCCCTCGCCCAAAAGAAAGACTTCCTCGCCTGAGCTACGCCTACAGTACAAATCTCAAACCCCCACTCGTCCTCGCTCAGGCAAGCCTAGATGGTGTCTCGCTCAAACGAAAGCTCTCCGCCTGAGCGAGAGCTCGAGAGCGAGTCTGAGTCTGTCTCTGCAAGTCTCGCCTGGGCGAGAGTGTTAGGTCTCGCCACTGTTCATCCTGAAACAGCCATATTTCCACATTCAAACAATGATGCCAACCATACCATACATTCATAGCAACATATAAGCTTGGAAATCACGAATCACAAGCAAGATAACAACCATCGCACCAAACAAGAGGGTTCTAGCTTCCCTTACCTGGACGAATGCTAGCGGAAGGTACAAGCAAACATTAGAGGATTACTACAGATTCAAGAACTGATTTGCAAGCTGGAATACTGACAGTGTAATAAATGGAGTTCTCTTAGCTCAACGAAGAATGAGAGCCAAACCCTAGCAGAGCTTTGTTAGAAGGAGAAGAGAGAGTGAGACTGCTGTTTTTCTGATAGGTGTAGAGAATGAGAGGAGTAAGGCTGGTTTATGGGTTTTGGGTACCCTATGGGCCAGCCCTTAGGCCCAAAAGTTAAGGCCCTTCCCCTTTAACATAATACCAGAAAAGTGGGTCTTACAGTACTAATTATATTTTTATTTTATTTTATTCATAAAAATATATTTTCGAACAGTATCCTTTTAATCTTTAATCAATCTTAAACTTTTATATTTTTATTTGTTGATGAATATTTTAATGTTGGGTATTCCATTATTCATATGACGTAATATTGTAAAATATTTTTAATTAAATTTAAATAAAAATATCAATTTTTGGAGTGTTAGAAATCCCACATCGACTAGAGATAAGGCCAATTCACAATATATAAGTGGGTGCAATCCTCACCTTAAAAGTCGATTTTGTGAGGTTGAGTTAGGCTTAAAAAAATTAGTGCAATTCGGTTAAAAAATAGTATAATTCAATTTAAAAATTGTGTAATTCGGTTCAAAATGAGTGCAATTCGGTTAAAAAATAGTACTAAAAAATAGTGAAGTTCGGTCCAAAATTAGTACAATTCAGTTCAAAAATAGTGTAGTTCATTTCAAAAATAGTGCATTTCGAAACACAGTTTAGTCATAACAGTTCAATTCAATTCATACTACAATGCAATTTAGTTCACCACAGGTTAGTTCAATTTTTTAGAACAAAAAACAATTCAGTTTAGTTTGCTTAAACTAATTTTCAGTTTAGTTCAGTTCAGTGAACTATTTTGTAGTTCACTGTAATCTTAATAATGCAGTGCAGTTCGATTCATTTTAGCCAGCCCTAGAGAAAGGATGTATTTGAGTGGATTAGATGGTGAAGTTTGTGTTGTTCTTTTTAAGAAATTTGGAGTTGAAAGTGAGTGAATTTAAAAGTAAAGTTTGTGAAAATATGTTTTGATTGAGGTGATAAATTAAAAATTAAGTTCAAGTGAAAGAAAAACAAAATTACAAAATTGTCCTTGATGTTAAAAATAATCTAAAATTATATTTAAATAAGTTAGATTTATTTTATTAAAAATATTTAAATAAACAAATTAAAAACAAAATTGAATAAAAAATAAATAAAATACAATATATTTACTTTTTCAATTTTTTTTATAAACTATTTATAAATTTGGGATATTAACATAAATTAAGAAAAGGATAAACTAATGAGGTGTTTGTGGAATTAGATTTACTCATAATATTATTATAATATTATTGTATGTTGTTTTACTAGTAAATAAGTGTATAAACTGAAACTACAAACATATTTATATAATTACAGCTACTGTAGTATTTAACCGTTCTCCATCATATATAAACCATTATATATAAACATTAAGGCTATGTGTTTCTAGAAGAAGATTAGAAGGAGACGAAGAGTGGTTGTACAAAGATTAGAGGGTGAAGTTGATGTTGTTCTTTTTAAAAAATTAGGGCGTGGTTTTAGAGTGGATTAGAGAGTGAAATTCGTGAAAAATTGTGATTGATTTGACATATTGAATTTTTTTTTAATAAATAAAAAATGAGATTATCAAAATATCTTAAAAATAATATAAAATGTTATATAAATCATTTAGAATAATTTATTTAATTTCTATTGATTGTCTAAAATAATAAAAAAATATTTATAAAAAAATGAATAATAAATTAAAAATAAAATTACATATATTTATTTGTTACAAAATTAAAATTGGTAAATATTAATAAATTAAATTATCTAAACATTTAAAAAATAATAATATTTTCACATGGCATGAAAAAAACATATCAAAATTGAAAGACTAGAATAAATTAAAATCATTTTTTTTACCATTTCATTAAATGATTAACAAATATTTGAAATCAAAATTTTATTGGAGGTTAGGAGAGATAAAAAATAAATATAATGAAGATAAAGTGATAATTTGTTATCCATTACCCTCTAATTTCTTAGACATTAGTAGGATGAAATTTTTTAATATCCCCTCTATTTTATGCTTGTCATTCCTTTACATCACCTAACAAAGAAGAGGGTGTTCACCAGTGGCGGACCTAGGAAGGGAGGGGGGGAGCCGTGGCCCCCCCAACGTTTTTGATTTTTTTTGATTTATATTATATGATTTTTTTTTGTTTTTAATTTTTTAAATTATGTATAAGAAATTTAATGTTTTGGAATTTTTTAAATAATAAAAATATATATTAGGAATTGATAAATATTAAAATAGGTATCTTTTTATTTATTTTATA
>Ga0214544_1001308_pt1 | contig 51046 bp, 16 predicted proteins | sample CNSS3metaG_FD_160074 | JGI IMG/M metagenome (GOLD analysis project Ga0214544, IMG submission 160074) | Root nodule microbial communities from cowpea collected in UCLA plant growth center, Los Angeles, California, USA - CNSS3 | ecosystem: Host-associated > Plants > Roots > Nodule | place: USA...
TAAGGATCAAATTATTCAGTTAGAGGAACCAATTTTTAAAACATTATACTAATGATCCAATAATTTAATGATGAAAGAATTATACTATTTGGCCCCTCCAAAACTTGTGGTTAAGATCCGCCACTGCTTACACTAATGTTTATTACTTCTTTCATGCAACCTTTCTTATAGCACCATCTTCCTTCTAAGCCTTGCATTTTGGCAATTATTTTTCTCCAGTCCAGAACATAACTTGGAATACTTTGAAATATAACAATTGAAGAAGAAGCAAAGATATAAATAAGTTCATCTATGTTTATACAAATGAATCAATTAAAATAAGAATAAAAAATAATTAATTACATACCTATAATCTCTTTTTTGTTAGAGTTTCAAAAATTCCTTTGTACACAACGTTTTTAGTTGTGTTTGAACCTGTTTTCAAATGATTGTATGACTTCAAAAGCGGAGGATATAAACAGAATATAAATAAATCTTTGATATAAGAAGAATTAGGTAATAAACAAAAGACTCACTAAACTCCAACTCAGTTAATGACTGCCTCTATATAACATTTCCAATAATTTATCATTGTGAAGTTCGAGTAAAAAACATATACATAATAAAAAAATATCAATTTCAAATTGGTTAAGTCCAATCAAACCTGATATGTTGGTACTTTTAGAAGCATTGTTGTTGTGTTTAATTTGTTTGTTCTGTTGTCTTCATTTTTATCTGCAACAACAAAAAAATGACTGATACAGAAGAACACTTTATAAAGAAGTGTTACCAAATTACACCTCTCTAGTCAAGCTGTTTTCAAACTACATTTGTACAATGAGATGTTACAAACTTACATGAATGTTTTATTACTTCTTCAATTCAACCTTTCTTGTTGCAATTTTTCATATTTATTTAATATTTATTAAATATATAATAAAACTTAATATTTAATGTTTAGGTTAAATGATTTTAATAAAAATAAATTAATAGCTAGTATTTAATGTATTTGAGTGATGTTTAAAATTTGAATTTAGATGGAAACATAATTAATTATAATTAATTCAAAATATAATTAACATTTATTTATAATTGTTTCAAACTTCTGATTTTAATTTATTTGATAAGAACTTCATAATTTAAATAATGACTTTGAGAAAACTATATAACATAAAAAGAAAAAAACACATAACTTCATATATATAAAGTTTAAATTAAAACACACATAACTTCATATATACAATAACTACAAATATTATAAGAAGTTTAAATTAAAATTACATGCAAAATGCTAAACTTTAAAAGCAATTTAATAGATACAGAACTTTGATATGTATGCTTGTTTTTTTCACTTTCAACTTCAAATACAACTTCATGGTGATCCTTTGCAGATAGTTGATAAAGAGCACAAAATTTTTCCAGTCAGCTCTTATCTTAACAAACGTTGGTCTTATGATCAATTTACATTGGACTTCGCCCCTTGGTCCGTGGAGAACAACAGATGAAACTCCAATGTTTTCAAAATAACTCGCAAAGTCTTTTTTCAAATACTACAAACATAATGTGAAGAGATATTACTTATTAATAAGGCATTTAAATAAATATTAAAAAACATAAATAAAAGAACTAACCAAGTGGCTGGCTTGACGATATTCAACTTGAAAATGAATTAACTTTGACATAGTTAGAGGATGACGGATGACAATATTCTTTAGGAAGTTGGCTTGGATGCTTGATTCTGAAGAACGTCTAGAGAAGTGGATTTGGAAAGAACAATTTCTCACATATTTTAAATCATTCCAGCATTGGGTAATCATTGGAGTGTGAATATCCATGTTGTAGGTAACATTGTGAACATTACATTCGTAATCAACAATGGTCCACTGTGAACCAATGTCCTTCCCATATCGTATTATGAACAGTCGGTCGACGTGTCCAAAATCCTTCACAGATGAGCAAGTTGAGAATAAAGAAATAAAAATAAAGATAAAAAAAACTGTGAAGGAATCAAAAAATAAACCTGATCTTTCAAAAACATAGTAATGAATTCGCCAATAAGTTCTGTAAAAAGTATGGACTATGGGGTAGGCATGGATTCCATTACAGGATAATGGAGTGGTGGTGAAGAAGATTGGTAAGAGAAGAAAATTGGTAACAGAAGAAAAAGAACATTTGTCACTTGTTAGTTAGTAACGAAGAATTGCAAACATTGGGAATATATATATATATATATATATATATATATATATATATATATATATATATATAAAGAGAATAGAAGAAGTCATACATGTTCCAAGAGTCAGTACTTACTGGTCAGCCTGCTTCAAAATTATTGCAATTCCTTGGGAATAAACATTTTAAAAAATAAGTAACAATTGTAAGAAACAAACTCGTTAAATAAAAAATTATACAATATAAGCTTTATTAAATAAAAATAATAACATTAGAACAAATACTAAAATATTAATTATCAAATCAAAACTCGTAAAATGAAGAATTGCAAACATTGAGAATATATATAAAGAGAATAGCAGAAGTCGTACATGTTCCAAAAGTCAGTACTTAATTGTCATCTTGTTTCAAAATTATTGCAATTCCTTGGGAATAAACATCTTAAAAATAAGTAAGAATTATAAAAAACAAACTCGTTAAATAAAAAATTATACAAATACCAAAATATTAATTATAAAATCAAAACTCGTAAAATGATCAATTATGAAATAAATGCTTCATTAACTTTTAAGAAGATAATAACAAAACAAAAAAAGATCAATTTGTCAATCATGAAAACGTGTTAGACCGGTGGTTCAATGAAAAAGATGAAATCTTGTGCAAAGTTTCTGTTGTTTCAAACTCTTGCATGACTTGGACCTCTTCATTTCAAACATTTAAACAAAAACAAAGTTAGCATCAACACCAAAACCACTAAGATAAAAGAAAATATCAAAAGAAGATGATTTCTTTGCTTGAGAAAGCTGAAAAAAACTGAGAGCTGGGTAAAAATATGAACTTTACATACCATTTTCATTCTGCAACCAAAAAGATAAAAGTTCTAGTTTTTTGTTGTTTAAGACTCTTTCATGTCTTCGACCTCTTCATCTCAAGCATTTAAACAAAAAGAAGTTAGCATCAACACAAAAAGTCACTTAGATAAAAGAAAATATAAGAAGAAGATGAAGTCTTTACTTGAGAAAGCTGAAAATAACCGAAAGCTAGGTAAAAATATGAACTTTACATATCACTTTCATCCTGCAACCAAAAAGATAAAAGTTCAAGTTTTTTTGCTGTTTAAGAATCTTGCATGTCTTCGACCTCTTCATTTCAGGCATTTAAACAAAATAAAGTTAGCATCAACACAAAAATCACTTAGATCAAAGAAAATATAAGAAAAAGATGAACTTTTTGCTTGAGAAAGCTGAAAATAACTGAAAGTTGGGTAAAAATATGAACTTGACATACCACTTTCATTCCGCAACCAAAAAAAATTAAATCTTATGCAAAGTTCTTGTTGTTTAAGAGTTTTGCATGTCTTCGACCTCTTCATTTCAACCATTTAAACCAAAACAAAGATTGGTTCAACGCAAATATCAGTTAGATAAAATGAAATCAAAAAGAAAACAAAAATAAATAGAGATGTGAAGATGTTAGTGACAAACATTGAGATGAATAATCGAAAAAAAAGCAAAAATAGAAAGAGATCTGAATGTTTGAGTGAGAAAGAGAGAGATGAAGCTGAAGAGGTTGCGTTGGCCATGGTGTTCTGTATGAGTGAGAAAGAGAGAGATGAAGCTGAAGAGGTTGTGTTCGCCATGGTGTTGTGTGTGAGTGAGAAAGAGACAAATGCAGTTGAAGAGGTCGCATTGGCCATGGTGTTCTATATGAGTGAGAAAGAGAGAGATGAAGCTGAAGAGGTTGTGTTCGCCATGGTGTTGTGTGTGAGTGAGAAAGAGAGAGAAGAAGCTGAAGAGGTTTGAAGGAGGATGAGAAAGAGGTATTGTGTGTGGGACACGGAGGGTCTCTTCAAAATACTGTGAGAGTGATTTGTTTTTGATTTATTTTTTAATCTTCAAAATTCTGAGAGATCGACACGTAACCATATTTTCCTCTTGTAGAAAGACAATTTTGAATAAAAATGGTTCAAAAATATTAAAATATTGAAGAAGTTGTCATTTGTTAGTTCAGAATTGTATATAGTATTGACATGTATGTTTAGTTCAATTTATTCTGTACCACTTAAATGTTTACAAAACTAAGTAACTAATAGAGTCTCGTTTTGAGTTTGCAAGCTTTTCTTCCCAAATGATATGCATCTGGGAAACCGTGCATAGATGGTTAAAGCAATCCAAATTCCTATGAAACCTCTAATAGATGATGAACCTACAAACTGATCAAAATAATTAATATGAATTTGAGTTACCACAACTAAAGATCACACTTGGTTTACAAGCACATCATAACACAATATCAATCTCAAATAGACAAGAGAAAGAAAGAGCATTGGGCAAAAGTCATAGAACTAAGCAACTTTGTATAAAGCTATGGATCAAAAAGAACAAGTAGCGTGGTTGAGATGCCACGCTGTGATCAAAATAATATAGAACGGTAATCATTGTTGCTGGAATAAATGATCCAATAATATAGACAACCGGCACATTTAGCATGTTTTCTTGTGATTTTGAATATTTTATTAAAACCTTCCATGTAAGAACTAAGAATATAATGAAACAAAAGTTTAACAATCCTAATTCCCAACATAAAATTATTTCCACATAAGACCTAATGCCATTATGACACTCCAATTTTCAAATGCATTCCAAATGGACATAGAAGGAAATTCAAGCATTTTCCAACTACTCGGTTTCTCTGTTATCACTTTAAATTACCAAATTGTTACGCCGTTTTCATGTTGTTTTCTATTGGTACTCTGTTTTTTCTAATAATGAGAAACAAAGTGAAAATAAGATGACCTAAGTTATGACAAATGATAGCTTCTAGTTTTGGGTAAACACTATTTTTTTACTAGTTTGTAGTGTTATTTTAAAACTCTAGTTTCTAGTTTTTTATAGCTTTTTTTTTTAATTATCATTCACTCATTCTTTTAATTTTTTTTTATAAGGTAAGACTTTTTACATTTAACGTTTTCTCTTCAATTAATAAAATAGGGTTTATTTATTATTTTTTATTTAAGATTTATTTTTCTCTTTACAGTAATTAATTTTATAATATTTTTATATTATACTTTTATCATGCCTTTCTTTTGTTTTATAATTTACCCATTAATTATGTACATTCATGTTGATTTTTATACATAAGTATCGAAAGAAAACTCAATGTGAGAAGGTCCATTTACACTTATTAATATAGGTTTTATATTAAAATTTTAATGTTATTAATTATGATTTTTTTTATATATATTAGGTATACGATGAAGGAAGTCTTCCTAATGAAAAAGCAAATTACCAACATCAAGATCTAAAATAATGTTATTTGATTTTTCATTTTGCAGAGATATTATAATGTTTTACTGGTTTCAACTTTTATAACTTTATACCTTGAAGTTCTAAACTTTGTCCATTTTATGAATATTACATTGAATTACAAATAAAAAATCAAAATTTTAGAATTCATTTTTTATCTGTATTAGGAATTATGTTCATGAAAAATTGCAACAAATAGGGTTTCAACCCAAAAAATAATAATGATGACTTACATCATAAGAAGAAGTAATTGGGATTTTATGAACCTCAAATATGTACTAGGTTTTTAGAATGGAGGCAGTTTTAAACCGAAGGTAGTAACAAGGATTTTAAACCGCGGACAGTACCAGGGATTTCACAAACTCAAGGTAAGTTATGTCATTTCAGAAATGTTAAAGACTTCAGTTAATATCTTAGTGACGTTGGCTCTATTAAGGGTATAACAAATCGCAGATAAAGTCCAGTTAAAACTCTCATAAACATTAAAAATAACCTCAATTAAAAAATAATTATTTTTGCAGTAACCATTATATTAGTCGACAAGTTTGATATTTTCTTAAGTAAAATATCTTGTAGTTCTAAATTCGAAACATTATAAATATGCGCTGTCTAGTTCTTGTAGATATTTTTGATTCTCACACTACAACAAAAATAATTTTTAGTAGAGGTTATTTATGACATTTCTAGAGGTTTTAACTCCTGTTAAAGAATTTACTGATGGTTTGTTTTTCTCCTAGAATAACTAGCATTGTTAATGAATTACTGGTGGTTTTGACTAACCCCTGGTAAAACAACACTTACCGACGGTTTTGAAATCCCTGGTATGTACCGGCAGTTTTAAACCCCAGGTATTTACTGACGATTTTAAACCCCTAGTACTTACTGGAAGTTTTAAAACCCCTGGTAATTATCGGCGGTTTCAAAACCCCCAGTAATTACCAGCGGTTTCAAAACCCTTGGTAATTACTGACGGTTTCAAAACCCCTAGTAATTATAGGCGATTTTGGAACCTTTGGTATTTATTCCTTGTATGCAGTTTTAAATCTTTTATACTGTATAATAGTACCAAAAATCCATTTTTTACCATTGCAATGCAATTCATTATTTGTTGATGTTTTTACTTTTCAAATTCCCTTAATTTTATTTGTTATATTTTTTGAATGCATATAATTCATAACACATGATAAGCTAAAATTTTAACATTTAGATATTTGTTTATAACTAGATATAACATTCATAAAAACAAGGAACGTAGTCTATAAGTTCAAAGTAAATAATAAAGTTTAAACGTTCAAACTAGTGAAATAAAATGAAAGTCTAATAAGATGAACTAATTGTTATAAAGTCAAATAAAATGAAAGTCTAATAAGATTCTTCAACTATTAATTTCGATCTGAGTCATTTGTTTCTCAATCGAGAACACTCCCCTGATCAGATACCTAACATTAAAAATAAAAATAATTAGTAACATTCTTCACAGTATAAAATATATATTAATATACTTAAAACTTAAATATTATTGATGATGAATGAAACACAAGAAAGTCATGAGGTAATTCTCCTTAATAGTTTTGTACAAAGAAGGTCATCATTGCCTTCATTTCATTGACTTGTGATGTTAATGAAGAAACCTATTTAAGAACATAACTAATCAAATTAAAATTTTACAACATGCCTAATAACAGTACAAACTTAAATCAAAGTCAAAATCATCAACAATGAAACATATTAATAATCTTTTCATTAATAACCATGTGCATCAGTGTTAATTCTTATAAAGACATGCTTATTAATAATCTCCAACTTATGCTTATTAATAATGATCAATACCATTATATAGAAGAGATAAATTAAAAAAAGCAATAATTGAAAATAAGAAATTATTAACCTGATTTTGTAATTGTGTATAAGAAGGACAACTTGAAGACGCCCCACTATGTGAATGTGCATTGAAGCCAAAAACTTTATATGGGCAAGGTCCCAAACCTAAACCCCTAACACGTCTGGAATGTTCTTGACTTCCGAAAGCAAAAGCTAAGGAATCAGTACTTGATACATCTTTTGATTGGGATGTTGATAATTTTGATTCATATGATTGAATTTTTTCCTATACAGAACACGAGAAGAAACTAATTAAAATAACATGAATTGTGGATGATAATTATAGAGTTTATTAGAATCGAAATTACACCAATTTCCCTTGCTTCATCACTAACAAATGTTCCATTAGCATGCTTGTGGGTGGCTATCCATACCTCTCCTCTACTAACCTTTTGGCCACACTCTTTTTCCTATTGAATTGAAGAAAAATTTTATGACACAATTTAAAAAATTAAAACATAAATTTCATTTGAAGATATGTAATATTGTCATCATTTCATCTCTTTTCCTTGCAAGGCTCTTAGATCCACCTGTATGAGCAATGGTTTGCTTTGTCCTATTCTTTTTATTTTTTAGGGCATGGTCCTAATCATCAATGTATAAAAATTAATAATTATGAATAAGGTTGATGAAAAAAGTTTCAATTATACCTTTGTTTTTTTTAATTTAGACGATAATCAATAAAATAAGCTCATTGGTCTCTATCTATTCCTTTTTGAGCCATTGTGATCAATTCATCTCTAGTATGTGTACCATCATTCCTTTGTTGCCACAATTCTTGTCGATGGTCTCTCCACTTTGTGTTAAGTGATTTGAGAACATGGTTTACATGAACATCAGAATAGACATCAAACTTAACCTTCAAAACATGAAACAATTAAAATTAACAACAATCATGGTATAATTAAATTATAAATTCAACTTTTACAATCTTTACCTAAATATATATATATATATATATATATAGCATGTTGTTAATTGAGACACTTTTCAAAAGTTGGGACGCAATTAATATCTTTTTAAGAATGAGCACCAAATTAACATACTCATATAAAAGTGGAGATCCTTCGACTAATTAAACCATTTGATTTTCACATAACCTGGTTAAATTTATCCTATGATATTTATTTTTTCCTTGAATATATTATTAGTTGTTTTTTTTAATTAATTCAATTGAAATTAATATATTAGTGCAACAAACAGGAATGTTTTCATTGATGACTCTTATCGACATGTCACATGTTATTCTCTAGATGTTTTTTTTTTTTTTTTTTTATTTTTTTTTTTTTTTTTTTGTAAATTTTTTTTGTTGCCACGTGTCAAGTCTCTCTTGTGTGAGACGTGACATTGTTAGTGTCACATGTCAAAACAATGCCACGTATCACTTTAGCCTCCATATATTTGTCTTTGATTCAATTTAGTCCCTACTTTTGTTTCTTTAATTCAATTTTATTCCATTTAAAAAAAATTGAAATGTATTTTTAATCTTTTTTATAAGATTAAAACTAATTAAGTATAAATATTTTTACAAAATTAAGTAGCATTATTTATATTAAAATTTAGTGGTAAAAAATGTTATAATAATAGAGCAATATAGTCACCCAATTTTTTTTTCAAAATAAAGCAATATTGTCTTTCTTCAATTTCAAACCAAATTTCTTATTTGTATAAATATTATACTAATATTTTTTTATTAAAAATGACTTTTTAACATATTACATTACTCTAACTTATGGTTGTTCATCCTCTAGAGATGCCTCTAAACCTGCAACTTCATCTGTTCATATGCAGGGACAACTCAAGAGTTTAAGAGGTATGAAGCAAACTTAAAAAATGAGGTCTTTTATTTAAAATTTATTTTTTAAGTTTTTTTTATGCAAAATTATTTATTAAATTGTCATAATTAATTTCATTTAACATTTAATCTTTTAAGAGACATTGTTGAAACTGGAATTATTAATATTATTTTATAAGTTATATATGCATTTTGGAAAAGAATCTAATCTTTGTATAGAATTAAAATTGTCAATTAGCTTATCATTTTCCAAACCTATAATTTCTCTTAAAATATTTAATTATGAAAATAAATCAAATTCATCACGATCCAACAAATTATCATGTCTTGAAGATTTTTCAATATTTAAGCATTTTTCTTTCAAAAATGTACAATCTAGGGACTGTAATTTTTTAACACCACATAAAAAAAAATATCTTCATATATTTTAAATTGTTCAAATCTAATGTGAAGTGCAATAATTTCTTTATCTACAATATAAAAAAAAGTAATCAATTCTAAACAATTCTTGAAGAGATTTTACAATTTCATTCTCAATATTTTTATCAAATTGTTTCGTTTTGCGTCTAATACGTTTTTGACAAAAACTTAGGTTCTTCTGAACTCGATAATAAGTCTTTTTTTCCCTAAACTTGAATTATCTTTCTCCAGAAAACTCAACTTTGAATTATGCTTAAATTAATCTATTATCCACCAAAAGACTAACCTATAATCTAATCAATAGGTCTGTAGAAAAATTTAAGTTCCTCGTCAAAATATATGCAAAAAAAAAACTCTTAAAACTCGTAAATAAAAAAGTATCGAAAAACAAATATGGGCAAAAGAAATGCATTTCTTATTTTTGTAAAATTTCAAATTAGGATAAAACTACAACAACACAAATTAAAAGAAAAAGCATACTAACTAGAAATGAGGATGAAAAACCAGTACATACAGGCAATATGAGATTGAAGGAATGTAATATGCCAATACCCCAAAAAAATGACTTTTGGAAGAGAAGAAAGTAAAAAGAAGCAAGAGAAATCACAAAGAGATAAAAAGATAAAAGAAGAAAAATAGAATCATAAGAGAATAAGAATAACTAATCATTCTTAAGTTCGTAAACAAAATTATAATATACTAAATAAAGGTTTTAACTCATTAATTATCATTTTTAATACCAATAAAAATTAATATACACTAATAAAAATTTAATTAAATTCTATTCTCAAAAGAAAACTTATAATCAATGTAATAATGCTATATTAGTAATAAAATATATTTTTGAGAACTTTTTTTATTTCAAACATAATTTTATAATTAATTTAATAGAAGTATATTTGTACAAAAATATTTTTTTGAGGCTTTTTTTCTTAAAAATAATTTTATAATTAATTAATTAATAAGAAAATATTAGTAATAATATTTTGTTTTTCAAATCTTCTATTACTGGAGGTTAAAGCAAGTGACTTTACTTGCTTTACCCTTGAATCTGTCCTTACCAGGACATTTGGCGCTCAGTGTCATTTGCAATGGTCACCAATACTCAAATATATTGAATAAATAAAGTTTTCTTATAATTATCACATCTTGTAACTTTTAAACATATATCATACTATATTAAAGGCTTTTAAATTTTTAAAATGAACAAAATAACTTAATTAAACTTATCACATGCATATTATATTTCTAAATTTAATTAAACCTTATCATACGTAATTAAATTCTAGACTGGATTAATAAAGTTGTTTTTTTTAACAAAAAAGTAATTTTTTATAAAGGAAAGAATTTAAAAAGATACTCCCATTTTTGATGATGAAAGGGAGGTGGGGGAGACGAAGTTAAAGGGGGAAAGGGGTTGGAATAAAATTAATTCAAATTTCTTAAATAAAAATTTGGATTTAAATATTATAGACGAAAACAATTTTAAAAAAAAAATGAGAGATTTAATTGAAGTGTGTCCAATTGTTGTGGTCATTATAATAAAATTAATAAATATATTTATAGCATATAGTAAAAAGATAATAGGAGATGTTTGTGTAATAGGTTTTGTGACATGTGATTGAAGCTGAGGAAGTGTAGCCATGCAAAGGAACAGGTGAATCCATAACGATTGTGATGAACGTTTTGATTAGGCAAGTTGATTACAATAATTTGTGGGAGTTTAGCTAAAACCTATTTAAGGCAAAGAAAAATGGTTTTAGAAATGAAAGCGACAAGAGAATCTATACATGATCCATCAGTAAACTTTCGTCTCCAATTATGAGAAATTGACAACAAATATTAAAAGACCCATATGTCCCATTGTAGCACAATCAAACAAAACATAGCAGATTTTACGTATCATGATTTTGCCAACCATGACACACATAATTAAATTTAAACTTTGGACTGAGACAATTATTATGGGACCAACCTGCTGATACAACATTCATGTCCACCAGAAAGATCGTTATTTCTTCTATTATACCTGGCATTTTGGGTTTCATGGACCCCAATATCACATTGCATATCTTCACTCCTAATTACACAGGCCCAACCCATCAACTCATATCTTCATTCTTTCATTTTCATTATACCAAATATCATTTATTTCATATCTAAAGTTACATTACAAAAAATTGATTAAAAGACATAATTTAGTAGCATGGTAAGAAATCTAACATCGACTAAAAATAAAACAAACAAATAAATTTTGCATAATTAAATTAGATATTAAAATCATCTAAAATATGTCATAAATATTTATTGGAATATAAAAAATATATTAAAAATTTTACATTAAATAAAAGTAAGATAAATTTATAATATATAAATAAATACAAACTTTATCTTACAAGTTAATATTAAAAAATTGAGTTAGATTTAACGTAAGACTAAGATGTGTCGACCGGTATTATTCACCATTTTTTAATTTTAACATTATCTATTATGATATTTAACAGTAGGAGGGTACAGTTTTATTTACCACACATCAGTAACTTTTTATAATTTTGTTTTATGAATTTTATCTGTTAAATTTTTGGATGTTGGATTCAAGAATTAGGGGAGCTGGAAAGGAATAAAGAAAGAAAAGCATTAATTATAAGAGTGAAGGAGGGTTGCATAACCGATAGAGGTTGAAAGGGTGTGATAATTAAGAACAATAGATATGATGAGTGTTGAATTGGGTGACGTGAGAAGCCGGTAATTATAGGAATCTTGACTATATCTTTAACAAGGGTTATTGTTATTGTTATTGGTATTAGCTAGGTGAGAATGGATAGACAGAAAAAGACAGAATCTAAGGTAGGGCTACCACAGAAGCGAGAGAGAGAGAGAGAGCGAAAACAGGCTCAACAGTAGTAGAAACACGGTTGAGTGCAACCTGTGTTGAATGTTTCATGTGCGAATGCTTTTCTGCTTTTAACCGTGTCTGAGCACAAACCTAAGACGGTAAAACAGAGAAGTAAAATGTGGCATGTGATGATGCCAAAAAGAGATAAGGAGTTGTTAGGAAAAAGGTTAAAATTAAAGAAGCAAAGGTACAAGATGGTGTGTGTGTCCCCTACTCTCTTTAGATCACCCTGGTCCAGCACCAATGACCAAATATTCCAATTCCACATGGCCAAGGTTTGGTAATATACCATAGTAAACGGCTTATGCCACAAAACCCTTCTCCATTCCAGACAACTAGACAAATGCAGAAACCACCCTCTGTCCCCACTACACTTTCCTATCTTCTTTCTCACACAACATTTCAAAACATATCCGATTCCAATCCCCATTTTTTCGTTATTCTTCTTACCTACAACATCTTCCACACTTATATTCTATCTCATTTACAGAATGATATTATGACTCTCATTTGTTTACTCTCTTATATGATTTAGTATGAATTATTAATTAACGTATTACTATTTTTTTTCTTATAAAAATTAATAATTCACACTAAATTATACTAAAGAATAAAGGATGAAAGAAAAAAAAATGAGAGTAAAAGTATAAGTTTTCTTCACGTTATCTCATCGTCAAATAACACACCTCTTTTTTACCTCTTTATCCTCATAGTTAATCTTCGTCACTAAAGCGATTAATCTTTTTGTTCAGTTTTGCTTTTACCCTTTTGTAAAACGAAAACAACGTAATAAGTGAATAACTTTATTAACCAATCTTCATGTAAACAATTAAAATAACTTGGTGAAAGATAAGAAAAGGGCAGCGCAACAAAAACCGTTACAATTAACGGGGAAGGTAATTGCAGATTAAACCCTAAAAGAGGAAAAAACAAATAACAAGAAAACACTAATATAGAAATACACATAGCAGCTGTAGTGTTTAGAGGAATCAGAGAAGTAAAATATATGTAAATAAATAAATACATCAATCAGTGCTGGTCATTTTAAGTCGTCTGATTGGTGAGTCAATCACTGAGGGTGAAGATGATGAGGAAATAGACGGTGGTGATGATGATGACACATCGGAAGTGTCCGAGAGCTTCCTTTTGAGGATCCCTTCCCTTTCCCTGTCTCGGCCTTCAACCTTAGCCTCCTTTGTTGTCATGTAATCCTTCAAACGCTTCACGTCTGATAACTTCACTGGCTTAACTATGAAATCCTCTGCACCCTCCTCCAAACATCTGCATAAATTTCCAGAAATTCAAAATCTTTTTCTTTAACCAATTCAACTCCCGGAAAAACTAAACTCTCCAACACAATGGTACCTGTCTATGCGTGGCAAAACGTTTTCAGAGGACATAATCACCACTGGAGTTTCCTTGAAAGTGGACGATTCCTGTTCCATGTTAACCCTTTAAAAACCGATTCTTGTGTTTTTATTATAGTAAGATTATTTTTATCATTATAATAATGTGGAAATTTGAAGGAACATTGTTTGAATTATTGTCTAACCTTGATTTTCTTCAGTAACTCGTAACCTGTCATTCCAGGCATGCAGTAGTCTGTGATAATTAGATCCACCTTTAAACCCTGCTAAAGAAAAAAATAGCACAACCCAGATTAGAACATTATGGTTTCATTTTTATGTCAGTGTATCTTTTTCTGGAAAATGGAACTGAATTAAATGATCCCCATGATGATACATACTTCAAAACCATTAGTTTCAGAGGGAATTTTCGGCTCATCCAGTAGTCCAAGCAATTGCAGTGCTCTGAGCCCACTATCCACAGCAGTAACTGCAATTTAACAAAGAAAATGTTCAGTTCACAAGGAACAACACTGATAAAGCGAAGATTTTTATGAACAAAAAACTTGTCTTTTTGATTTCATTATTCGAGAGAATTAATTAACCTTTGCAAGCTAAGACTTTGAGCAAGCGTTCGATGACTTTGCGATCAACGAGGCTGTCATCAACTGCTAAAACATGAACCTCTTCGGATTTGTTGGGTGAGAGAGGAAAAGCCTCGATGTTTTCTGACATCCTGGGCCATGAAACGAGAGTGTTGGAGTCCATCTCTTGCTTCGACCAGAGGAAAAGCAAAGCGAGAGAGAAAGAGACAAAGACAGAGACGAAGGAATCCTCAACGTGACGCTTGTGCTTGCTTAGATCTTAAATACAGCTTAGTGTAATATAATAATGTAACATGATATGTTCTTCTGTCAATCTATCCATTATCATATCATGTCACGTCACCATTTTCTTTCACTTTTTTTCTGTAACACATTTGTGGAAATCTTCACAAGGGAAATAAAATATTTTCATACTTGTTAAAGGATAATAAAAATATCTAGATCAACGTTGAAAGAGCAAAAAGGTAATGTTTTTTTACTCTAAAGTTTAATAAATCATGTGTATAAGCTATATATCCTTATTAATATTTTAAAAACAAATTTATTATTGGCATTTTATCGTTACTTTTAAAATTATACATTCCAAAGCTCAAAATACTTTCTGAATGAAATATATTATATAACTAGCGAACACAACACCTGTATTTTCGTATTTTTTAATTTTTAAGAAGTTTAAATTAAAATTAATATTAAATATATAATTAATTTTTAAAATAGTTAATAAATATAAAATTAAAATAATAAGATATGTAAAAAAAAGTTTTTAAAATAATGATTTAAAACAAAATATATTTTTAAAATAACGGTTAAAAGTAAATTATTTATAAAATAACTAATTTTTAAAATAATTAAGAGTAAAATTAGTATTATAAAATATAGACACAAAAAGAGAATTCTCTTTATATATTATCATAGATATTAATTTTTGCAGTTGAAAACATTAAAATTGGATTGGAAAGTATGACATATCTTTACACTAGTATAATTTATTTATAAGTAACTACTCATATTATAATTGTTGAATTTTGTATTACGTCAATGGTTGTTTACAGAAGTTTAGTCAAATTAGAAAATTTTGTTTAATAAAAATTATAATTGGGGTATATAATTTGAAGTTATTATACAAGTAACATTGAACAAAACTCACGAATTTTCATTTAAATGAATTAATCACCTGAAAAATAAATAATTGTTCAATGATATAAACCTCTTGATTTTCAAATAAATGATTTTCAGTTAGCAAGCCAAATAATTACAAACAACTATATTATTTATATAAACATTCTTGTTTATTTATATAAATAACTTACTTAAAATATATTGTGCTTTAAACAAGAAAAAGTATGAAACATACTTTTAAGCGTTAATATTGAGTTTTTTTAGAACTTGTAAAATTAAGTTTGACACCCACTTTAACCTTTTAGCTTTAGAATAAATTTTGTAAAGTTTGTTTACATATGTAGCTGTAGCAAAACTCGTAGAATTAAGATTAACCACTCATTCAAATTATCATGCATTGTGAATACTCTTAAACAATGTTACTTAATATAAGCAACTAAGCATATGTGGAATATCAAATCATTTCCTCAATGGTAAATTTTGTTAAAAAATGCTACTTAACAAGTAATGTTTTAAGTAAGTATTGAATATGATCAAAGACAAACAATAAATAAATAAATATATATATATATATATATATATATATATATATATATAATCAATTGATTTGTGGAAAATAATTAAGTGCATACATTCAATTTTAAAAATGAAAAATGATTTTTTAATAACTTCATTTTGATAATTTTCTATTACCATACGATGGTATTTTCTAAATGATTTTTATTTTTATATTTTTTTATTCTTTTATATTTTTAAACTACTTCAAAAATGTCATCTAAAGAAGGTTGTGTGAAAATTTAGTTGTTAAAATATAAATATAATTTTTAAAAATAATGTAATTATGAATGAAAGATTTTGTATTCCATGTATCAGCTAATATAATATCCGTGTATAATATAAAGTCCCTTTGGCAAAAGCAAATCTATGAGGAAATCACAAAATCTTTAGTATCCCTTTTTCTTCTTCTTATTTTATAGTGTTTAGAGAAGGAGTTCAGATTCTGAAATCCACTTCCAAATAAGATCTCTTTGTATCACAAAACCTTTCTTTTAGTATTAATAAATATTATTATCATTTTGGGAACGCCATATATGGTGTGTGAAAGAGGAGATTTTGGTCAATCCTCGGGATGTGAAAAGATATGACGTGTCAAACAGTGATTGGTCGGATAGGTTGACCCAAAGTCAATGCTTTTCAAAACTGCGCCGTCAAATCCCCAGCTCCCTCAACTGGAACCGACGTAACCACCGCTTTTACCGGCGACACTTTCGCTTCTTTAATTTTTTTCTTTTTTCTTTTCTCCTTCTTCCTTTTGAAGAACCGTTGCGTATCTGATAATTTGTGAAAAAAACCTACGACAGTTTTTTTTTTTTTTAACTAACCTGACTTTTAAGAAAAAAAATCATGTTAGTCAAATAACTTACTTGTTGAAAATATTTATAATAGCTTTTATTCTGAAAATATAAAACTTTTTCTGATGTAAAAGTTCTCAAAAGTAATTTTACTTTTGTATCTAAACAATTTCGATGAGTAATTTATTCTTATAAACAGTAAACATAACCGATTATTTTTAGGTGATTAAAGTGTGTAATTCAAATTAATTAGTTAAATTGCTTTTCTTAAAATTAATTCGATTTTTATATTTATTTGAGGTTTAATTAAGTTTAAATTTTATTATAAATATAAAAACATTCAATTGAATCTTTATAAATTTTTATGATTTATTAAGTATTTAATAAAATAATAATTTTTAATTAAATTTTTACCGTTTAATATTTTATCTGACTATTATTTTATTTCATGATCTGATGTAGTTATCGTATAATTTTATAACTTTTACTCATTCTTTTATTTTTAAAAGAAATAATAAAAACATAATAGTGGGTAAACGATTTGTGACGAGACTCCGAGCAGAGTGGAGCGTGCAGAGTATCTCTGTCTTGAAGTGATAGCATGCACGTTTTGCCACGTGTACTGTTCTTTTTCTTCATTATTAGAGTCATGTAATGATTTATTTTGAAACAATTATAAATATAATTGGTCATTATAAGATTAAAAGTTAAAATAAAAATTTGCTATTATCAAAATTAAAACATTAATATTTTCTTGCGTATGAGACTAGATTAAAACATCTATATTTTATTACGTATAAGATTAGAGGTTAACGGGTAAGTATGGATAATAACTTTCATATATTCTGTTTATTGGATAAATATTTATCTTCTATCTATTTTTATATTTTGTGATATTTTAGATACTTATATATTATTTTAATATTTAAATATTTACATATATTTATGGATATTTATAAAAAATAAAATATTTAATAACATATTTTAATATAATTTAAGTAAAATATAATATATAATATTCGTATATTTTAAATAAAATTAAAATAACTTAAAATAAAATTAAAATAACTTATTTAAACAATATCGAATGATAGTTTATTAAAAAAATAAGATTTTTTAAAATTAATCAATAAAAAATAATTTATTCAGATATGTAAATATTTTAATTATATTTTTTTAATTTTCTTTAATTTAAATTAAAATATAACATGTACGATTACAATTATATCCATACATGACCTATTAATCGTAGATATAAAAAATGTTCTACTCATCACACGTGATATCTATTTCCAATATTGAATTTTTACTTATTGTAAATTTTATCTATCACACGTGATATCTATTTCCAATATTGAATTTTTACTTATTGCAAATTTTATCTATGGATACATATTTTGTTTACATTCATATATGAGAGCCTTTAATTATTGTCCTATTTATTTGTTTTAAGATTATTTTGATATTAGCTTTTTCGCAATTACATTTCCTTATGCTTTTCTTTTTGTAACAAATCAAATAGAATAGTAAGAAAATACTATTTAAAATGTTTCATGTGCCAGTGAACCCAAATATCTTGTATCACTTTTTATTTACACTATTTCTGACCAAAGTCGCTGCTTTTGTAGAACAGAAAATTAGATGTCAATAATTCAAATTAAAAAACTAAAATTTTCGGATTATAAAATTATGAAGAGACTAAAATTATATTTTATCTTGAATGAAAAAAAAAATTATTTTCAAATTTTCAAATTTTCAAAAAAAAAAAAATATATATATATATATATATATATATATATCACTATTAAAAATTATTATATTAAATGAGATTTTTCTTGCAAATTTGTTACAAAATTTACAAAAAAATACTTTTTTCTGTTATAATTTGTGACAGGTAATTCTTTTGTGGATAATTATTTCCTACAAAATTGTGAAATTCGTTAATATTTCTTACAAAATTTATTGTGAATTTCATAACCAAATTTGTAAGTATTTCTGAAAAAAAAAATCAAAGCAAAATTGGCATGAAAAATGAGTTTTTTTAGTAGTAGTAGTATATATATATATATATATTTGTAATTACTTTTTTTTAATAATTTTACTCTCTTAATTTCTTATAATGTTTTATGTATTTTTATTTTATTGTTTTTAACTTTAAACTTAATTATTTTATTTTATTAATTTTAACATTTCTTAAATCAACTACTTAGATATTACAAAAATTAATACAAATAATTAACTTATATAGCTATTTTTTATGTATATTTTTATACTTTTAATACACTACAAGAAAATGCCTCACTAGTAGCCAATTTTAATTATCAAAAGTTCTTAGTTAATATAGTGATCAATTTAGTTATCAATTTACAAAATAAAAAATTATTGGTTATTAAAGTAGTCATAATTATGAATGAAAAATTATAATTGTTCTCTAAATTGGTTTCTAAAATTTAGCTACCAGAGAAAATTGGTCACTAAAAATTAGTTACCTTTGTTTTTGCTACCAAAAGAATTGATTTCTAAATTAGTCTCTAATTAATTAGTAACCAATTTAGCGACCAATTATAATTTTTTATTTATAATAGTGACTATTTTAGTAACCAATATTTTTTTTATTTTGTAAATTGATATATAAATTGGTTACTATAGTGGTTAACAACTTTTGGTCACTAAAATTAGTTGTTAATGAGGTATTTTCTTGTAGTGATATAAATTTAAATGTTACCTTCATGATAAATTTATGTTTATATTACATTATCAAATTTAAATCATATCCATTTACATTCTATACTTTCTTTATCACAACTATATTTTTAATAGTATTTTTTTTTAAATTATTATGAAAGTTTGTATTAGTTTATAAATTTTATTATAAAGTATTTTATCCCTATACTTTATAAATTTTGTGAGTAAAACATCATTACCTACAAACAATGTGTGAATATTATATTTTAGTTCACCATGACTTTGTCACATGAAAAATACTTTACATGTCATATGTTGAAAATGATGTTGTACATTGATTTTCATAAAGTACAAAGACTAAACACTTTATAATTTAGTTTAGGAACGAAACACAATTTTTTAAATAGTCTTTATACTATTGTTACTTATACTCAATTCTATGCGCAATAAACTCACTATTACTTTAGGCTTGAAATCATCATATAATAAAAATAGGAAACGAACTGTGGGGGAAGATACAAATCTATATGGGATATTTTGGAATATCAAAGCATCACCAAGGGCTCTACATTTTGCTTATAAAGTGTTGTTAAATAGAATTGCAACTTGTGACAACCTAACCAAAAGAGGGGTGAATGTTATAAGTCGTGAATGTGTCATGCGTGGAAGGATAGAAGAAACAATTCAACACTTATTCTTTAATTGTATATTTGTAGGGAAAATTTGGAATATGTGTGAAAAATGGATAAGAATTGTCACAATACATCATAATATAGCAAAAAATCACTTTTGACAATTTAGGCTACTTGGGCTAACTAATAAAAGTAACAATTTGTGGAAGTGTATGTGGATTGCTATAGTTTGGGCAATATGGACACATAGGAATAATATCATTTTTAGGTCCTCTGTGACAGATAGAGGAGGTATTTAACTTAGCTCAAGTAAAAGCTTGGATTTGGATTACACATAAAGTCCCAAAAGCTAGGTTTCCATACTCTGATTGGTGTTTATGTCCAATTTTATGCCTAAAATCCTTGAGTTGTTTTGTTTGAAGGTAGATATATTACATATTGGCCTACTCATCCTCTCATTGAAAAGACAAGAGCTCTAATATTGTAGGTTGGAGTTTTGGTTTTGCACATACTTCTTTCTTTTTTAAGCATTTTGTGAGAGTTTGGACTTTTTATGTTTGGCAACAAAACTTATTTGTAAAATCTCATTATTGTTTGTTTTTGAAGTTGTTTTTGTCTTGTTAAGTTTTAGTGATCAAAAGAGTAGAGATTTTTGTTGTGCTTTTCATTTCTGATTTTTTGTGTACAGAGACCTTTCGAATGGAACATTTTTTGTTCCACTAATATATTAATTCTTTATTGCTGATAAAACAAATAAACTTTAGGCATGAAATTCACTAATAGACTATAGACTAAATGTACTTCAAAAAAAACTCGAGTGTTATTGTTTAGAGTAACATATTTAATATAAATATTTTTGAATATATTCATTTATTTATTATCTTGTGTATTTATAAAGTTGAAGTTTGCTATAAATTGGTAATACTTTACAATAGAAAATATAGGTAACACTTTGGAATAGATAATATGTAACACCCTTCTTTTTCAGTCTCTCCCTTTAAAACAGAAACCCAACACCTCTCTCTCAGTTTCTCTGCAATCCAACTCTCTCCCCATCTTTCTTTCTCTCAACTTTGCTGCCATCTCACAGCCTCTTGGTTCATGATTAGGTTCTGGGGAAGTAACCACAATTGAGCCTCCTGCTGCCTCCACTCTTAGCCTCCCTTCCTCTAAGTAAGCCTCTCTTTACGTTTTGAGGTTCAATTTTGGAATTCAACTCGAAATTTCTGCTTCCATTTAGAGTTTAATCAAGTGTTCATCCTTTCCATGTGGCTGGATGATGAATTCTCTAGGTTAAGCTAAGGAATTCTGCTTCTCCTATCTAAATTTGCCCTCACTCAAAGTATTCACCAAAAATAGGTAAGGGAAGCTGACTCTTAGCCCAATTTTCGTATGAAATGTGTTCATGAGTGTTTGAATTTCTTGATTATGTGTTTAATTTGTGTTTGGAACTGCTTGTGTGTGAAATTGAGTGTTAGATGAATTTGAGCGATTCTGCATGTGAAGAACAGATGAGAAATCCTGGTAATTTTGCCCAGGCGAGCAACTCTCGCCTGAGCGAAAATATCAGAAGATCGCCTCTGTCACTGCGTGAAGTCTCGTCTAGGCGAGCTGGAGTCGCTTGAGTGAGAGAACTTCTCGTCTAGGCGAGCCAGCTTAGCCTGAGCGAGAGTTCGCTTATGATTATTGAATTGCCACTATAAGAGGTCTTGCCCAGGCGAGAGCAGCTCGCCTAAGCGAGACAACTCTCTAGCTCAGGCGAGATTCTCTAGCCTAAGCGAGATTCCCTGCAGAAATTGAGTTCTTTCTCTGTTTTTGATTAAATAAAGCTGTACTACTTGGATTAATGTGATAATGGCTAGTCTTGTATGTGATCCTTATGCATGGTAGTCAGTGTGATGGAATTATGCGAAATGTGGTCTGTATGAGAATGTGTTGGAGTTAGGATTTCAAGGGAAATTCTAAGGAAGGTGGTTTTAGTAAATGTAAGGACATGAGGACTCATATTGGTGGCATCCTGATGCTCCTAATAACCATTAAGACTCATATAGAGTATAATGGATTATGTTGGGGGGGAGTAGCAGGAGGTCCTAGTCTATGGATCTGATCTGTCATAGACGTGAAGGGGGCTTACCTTGGGAGTGGTTGGGTGAATACCACTTGTACCTAAAACTCTACAGAGTTTGGGAACCGTCACAAGTGCAAGCCACCAAGAGCTCCAATGTCACTTATATAATCCAGATATTGAGTCTAGAATGGTGATATTGTGTTATGGTCGTGGTGAATTGGATGATTCTGATAGTTGTGCGATCAACCCTGATTGATGCTTAACTATTAAATTGTATGATTTATTCTGAATTAAGTTAGCTTACCCTTCTTGTATATGTGTGTTCTGTATGTCTTCTACTTTTGCAATGATCGTCCTTATTGAATGACGTGAGCAGATAAAGGTGCAGGTGAGGATACACCCCTCCTGGACAGGAGTTGAGTGGTGTTTGGACGCTTTCAGCGGTAGTGGTCACCTTTTTGTTCCGCTTAGATGTTTTGGCTGTTTTGTAACCCTTTTTGCTTTGTATGGGTTGTATGTATATACAATATATGTATAGTTATTTTGAGGATGACTGTATTGTTACTTTATACTGGCCTATTACTAGCATTTGCTTCTGAATTATCAAAATTTAATGTTTTGTTTGATAGTATAAAAACTATGAAAACGGGATGTTACATAATACAGAGTTGAATTGATACATTTAAATTATGACTAACTCGTGTATGTATGTTTATATATTGATCATGATTTTTTAATATAGCTTACTTGTTTTTTTTTTTTTTTTGTTTTTATTTTTTTTTTTTGTGCAACTTTATCTTATATGATAATATAGTTTTATGAGACGTCTTGAGACAAGAAAATTTATATTTTGACTCTTTTTTGTTTACTCTTATCCTTACTTCGTGACGTGGCTTAGTATGAACAATTAATTATTTCAAAGAAAAATATAGTGGTACATTATCAATGATCTACATTAAACCACATCAGGAAGTAAAGAATATAAGAGTCAAAAAATGAGAGTCAGAATGTGTGTTTATATATATATATATATATATATATAAGTTTCGGAGTATTAGAGTTTGTGAAATATCTCACAAAATCTGATGTTATCCACTTGGTTTATTTCTATTTCAGTTATATGATACAGATTTTGTTTTGGAGAGTACATATTCCAACACCCAAATTAGCTGTATGTGACTATATGCTAAGATGTCATTGGGATTTAGCATTTCTAATATTTTTTTGGCATGTCGAATGTGGGATCGTAATCCCAATTGGTAATTTTTTAACCCTAAAGTTTATCGGGGAAATTTCTTTTTATCCGTTTTAGAATATTGAAGTAGGAGATTGGTGGAAACACAAAACACTGCAAGCTCCAATAAGTATTATATTTTTCTGTGTTTGTCACTTATTTGTTTACTCTGATGATACCATATATCTAATTCAAACTCATACTATAATACAAGAATTAGTGATTTATACTGTCGGAGAGCATCGAGTAGAATCCAATAAGTTAAGGTAACGCAAATTCCAACTATACTAATTAATTATTAAAATAAACAACTTGTATTTCAATCAAGATTGCACAATCCTGTCCCACCAGCTATATTTTTTTATTAGTGATTGACCAATTAAATTAATTACATTTATCTAAAAGTGATTGACATCATGCCACTAAATTGCAAGCATTTCTGTGATGAAGGATTTAAAATTAATAAATAGGTTTTACATAAGATTATGATGAGTCTTAACAAAAATTACTATGTTTAACAAGGCTTTTCAGCTACTTCTCCCAGCCCTTTTATACCTATTTGAAGTAAAGACGTTTAAAAGGTTATCATCTGACTTTTAATTTTTTGTTTTTATTCTTCAAATATTTATTAGATTTCTTTGTTATTATTTTTTAATATGGTAATATGCTTGTTCTTTTATTTATATGTTTTCTCTTATACTTCACCTTTTTATTTTATACTATTTAATTTAACTATCACCGTAAACTTTATAAAGTTTTATTTTAAATCCATTCTAAAAAAAAAATCCAATTCTTTTTGTCTCTAATTTGAAACTTGAATACATTTGAGTGAATTACAGGAAAAAAGGCACCCTCTCCCTCAAGTTGGTAGGATGTAGTTATGTAAATAGTATTTTGTCATAATAGTAAATGAGAATATTTCTTTTTACAAACAAAGATACCACCATATACTTTAACATTTCAACTAAGCTGACAATTCAAAATTCATCAATTATTTGCAATTACATAAAAATTTATTGTAAAATAAAATAATATAAAGCATGAGGGACTACATTAAATCTATAATAAAATTTATACTTCATGAAACAATGACAAATTATAGCTATTATGAAAAAAAATATAAATAAATACATGGAAGTAAAACATTAAATCACTTATTGTTTTGTCCGAGTGAAAGTTAAATTAATTAATTTATCAGTATAATAATTCTTTCACGAAAATTTTTTACCAACATATACGTACATAAATGCAAGCACTGATACCATCTTCGACTTCAAAAGACCATTTGTTGATGAAAAAAAACCATACTAAACTAAATAAAATATAAAGTTTTTTTATATTTTTTATAGTATAAAATTGTTATAAAAAAAAATTCTGCTCTTCATAATAGACTCTCCCAAAAATTTAGTATAAACTAGAATTAGCAATTTTTCCTATAGATGGACTAAAACTTAAAATGAAAACATTTATAAGTAATAAAATAAATAGTTTATGTTTAATCTTTGATTTGTATGTGACAGTTGGTATGTCTAATGGCATCCAGCTGGTGTGAGCAATATGAGAAGATATGGCTGTGAATGAGACTTGCAAATTCATGTCAAGATGTCATCTTTAACTGTAAAATTTATTGTTAGATTCTGAACATATTTTTATGGTTCTATTGGAACTTCATCATGTAATCTTCAATTGTTGATTTTATTTTGGATTTTTAACACACTTTTTGTGGTCCAACGTGCTTAATGTAATTTAACAATTTGTAATGTGGATTGTTTCAACACTAAAATTTGATCTAAATTATTATCTTATTTTTAATGGGTATTATGATATCGTAAATTTTTAAATTTATATCTTTCTCATTTTATATCTGTTTTTCAAATAAAATCACCACTTATACAAAACATACCTCTCATTCGGGCAATAGCACATCGTTGAAAGCAAATATTTATACATATTCTAAAAATGAGCTAATAAATAAATTAAATAAATTTTGGTATATTTTAAAAAATCAACATGCAAGAAAAAAAATTAAACCTACTTTTATACTATAATTTAGTCATATTTTTTATCCAAAATTTGTCATAATTTTTAATTTTATAATTAATAGTGAATTCATCTCTATATAATATGAAACAAATAAATAAATAAAAATTAAATTTTATGCAATAACTATTAAAAAATAAAGTTAAATATAATTCATCTTCCTAAATCAATTTGTAAAGTAAAATTGTTTTTATTTATATACTTTAATTTGGTTTTATCATTAGCTATTTAAAACTTTCAACACACACCTTATGTTGATGTATATGAAATTAGATATTTATAGATTTTAGTGAGTAATTAAATAATAGGTAACACAATAATTCTATCAAAAACTTTGATATCTAAATTACCTTTACAAAATCAATTTATAAAGTAAATATCATAGTTTATAGTTTGACATTATATTTAGGTAACATAAAATATTATAGAACAACCTAATTCAGCACATGTGTTAGAGATGCCGTGACTATGATCTCTGAAAAATCAATCTGGGAAACATAGACGTATGAAAGGAAAAGAAAATAAAAAATCTTGGTGATTGGACCTGGCACTGTCTACAGGAAAAAAGCATGAAAAAAGTTTGAAGAACTGAAATTGAGAATTGGTATTTGCTGAGTTGGTCCCATCTACCAAAGATTTGTTTTGGAGTTTGCATATCTTCTATAATTTTCTCTCACCAACGTGTCGACTTATCTTTGAACCAAATTGCATTGGTTAATAATTGATTCACATTCTACAAATAGCAATATTGTGGGAAATTTGAATCTCTGTATGCAGTCTCTGTCACTTATGTTGTTCCTGTGAGACAGGATAAGAAAAGAGATAGGAGGCGTGAAAAAATGAAAAGGAAAAGATGATAAGATTGTAATATGAAGATCAGAAAAATCCGACCAGAGAGAGAGGGAAAGTGGAGACAATCTTAAGTATGTTTGAGTGAACAGTTTGTATGTTTACTTAGGAACATGATGCACGTTCCAAGGACACAATGTGAGTGAGACTCCATATTTGATTCCAGCTCATCTAATGTCAAACTTCGTCTTAACCATCACAACAATGGATATAACGTTAATTTTAATTTTTAATATCAAATTTATTTATTATAACAGTAAGAAGTTTCACGTCCATCAAAATAAAATAATTTTATAATATATAAGTAAAGTACAAATATTTAAAATTAAATTAGATCTTACAAATCAAATGTTTGCAAATAATATTTCAATTAGTTTCTTTAATGACATCAACTATTAATACTACATTATCACATACACCTAACTATACTTTTAGAAGACTCTAAATAGTGATATTAGTTGGCCATAATAACTTTCTTACACTCTCACGTAGATAAATTGTTTAAAGGAAAAATAAAGAAGCTTATATTGAATGTTTCATATTATCTTGCATGAATTAGAAATGAATACATATATAAGCTACACAAAATAATAAATAAAAACAAAAAAGAGAAAATTAGGTAGACTTATTTCTAATCATCCATAAATAAAATAAAATAATAAAAAATGCCTTCTAAAGCAAAAGATTTTGTGTTCAATTTGATTTAGTTTATTAAGTAAACTCAAAATTTTCACCTACCATACTATCTTTACTCATTGAATTCTTTTTCATACCATATTATAGGTCATAAAAACTTTGATCAACTCTCACCACCTAATAATATATTGGTATATTGTTAGCATATATTATTTACCATAACATTATAATACCAATTATTTATTATTTACTTAATTTAAATTTTAATTAATTAAACTATACATCAATATATCGATGAACTTTCATACATAATGTGGAAGCTTTAAAACATTAATTCCATTTTTTATAGTAATATTATATGTGCAAATTAATATAAAAATTATAATTTAAAATACAATAATAAAAAACTGTCACAACCGAAATTGCGACAGTGATTAATGTAACGTCCTATTAAATTAACAAACATACTTAACGGAAATGTCGCACGAGGTAGCATAATAGCGCAGTCCTAGAGTTTAAATCCAACTCCTTACAACATAAGGCACACTACGGCGCCACAGGAAAACCAGTTATAAAGTTAAAAGGAAAATAAAGAGATCACAAGTCAAACGGATACATGGGTCGTAACCCTAAGAAAAGCCCAAACAAAATAAAACATCAGATCCAGCCCATATGGACTATGCAGCGGAGTCACCGTTCCCCTGTTGACCGCGAGAACCTCTCGCTTCTGCTCACATCAATAAATTGATGATCATCGCAAAAGAGAAGTACCACACACAAGACAATCAAACAAGCAAAGGGTAAGCTAGAGCCAAAACCATTTCATTAATAAAATTAGTTACATATTCACAGTCCATTATACATACATCACGCAAGCATGTTACGACCTTCTAAACAATACATTAAGACTCGACTCGACTCATCCGAATACATATAACCTGGTCGGATTCAGCGGATGCTTGCACTTGTGGTGGATACCTCTGTTCACCCCGAGCTGCTCACCCACGAGCTATGTGTTACAAGTGTTACAATGAATCAATTTTCCCTCACCACAAAGTTAGCCCTTAATGAATTTCAGGCCTCTTGCTACTCTCACCACAAGAGTCAGTCCGCTCTAGTTGAGACTAATTGACTCCTTAGAGTGTCAGGATGCAACCTTACCTTGAATCCTTACCTAGTTATACAGATGGGGCACCACCATGGACACCCACTAACAGGGGCCATGGGATTACGTCCCGACCACTGAAGCACGACCCTGAGAATCTCACCTAGAGATCCCCAAGGAATTACGCACTGACACGGACCAACATTCTTAATCAATCAAACGGATTCAGCATGCATACACACAGATATAAACATATACATCACATACAGTTTCTCATAATTCACCCCTTTCGTATTCCCGGCCAAACCATACCAAATCATTATTCTCGAACCTTGGATATGGAACTCCATCTCATATTATTACCATGCCACATTGGTACCAACTCTTTCATGTCTCATGTCGAACTCATACCACACTCATCATTTCAATACCATAATTCATCTCATACAATTATCATACTCACATCATGTTAAAACTCACAAATCACAACTCATACACCATCCCATTCATAAAGGTCATTCAGTTCATAATCTCAAAGGTAATACCCATTCAAACATATTATCAACATTTGAGATCAAGGAAAACACCAAGGTCAGCCACCCTCTCGCCCAGCTTCTCGCTCAGGCAGAAGGGTCTCGCCCAGGCGAGGAGGACCCTCGCCCAGGCGAGCTCCCCTCGCCTAGGCGAGAGCTCAACTTCCAGTACAGTGGCCTTGCACGCGTTCTCACTCAGGTGAGACTCTCCTCGCCTAAGCGAGACGTTCGCTCGCTCAAAAATACAACGGGTCGCCTGGGCGACCATTCGTGGAAAATAACTTAGGTGAGCCTCTGTTAATCTTGCCTAGGCGAGACCAGCTCACTTGAGCGAGTTTATCAGTGCTCGCCACTGTTTTCACCTGTAGCAAACTCATAGGCATACCCCAAACAACAATCCCACCATATCACACATCCATAACAACAGGCAAACTAAAACAATCACAGACAACATAGAATAACAGACTCGTACCAAACAAACAGGAGGGTTCTAGCTTCCCTTACCTGGAAAACAAGCTAGCAGCTAGGTCCTTGGGTACCAACAGCGAACGCAACAGCTCCTAGAGTGGATTAGCGAGCTGGAAAACAGTGAAACTAGATAAAAAACGAGCTCACCCCGACTGACCCTAGTTGGAACCACGAAGAAGGAACTAAATAGAACTATGGTACAAGTTAGAACAGACTTACGTGAAGTGGAGGTCTGGTTGGAGTTCACTTGGAGGGGTTGACGACTAACCCTAGCAGAGCTCTGAAATGGAAAAGGAGGCAGTGTTTAGGTTCAGATTGCATAATGAGGCTGAAAGGGAAACCCTAACAGCTCTAGGGCGTTTGCACCCTATGGGCCATTCTTTAGGCCTAACAGATTAAGGCCAGCCCTTAAACATTAGGGTAGAAAATTAAAACTGGGCCTTACAATTAACCAAAAATAAAATATAAAAAAGAGATTTGGAGTCGCCACCATAGTTATTATAGAAAACTATGGAAAATCATAAAAAGGAGCAAAGTCTACGAAAACAGAATTTGGGGGTACGGGAGTTAATTACGCGTAGAGAAGGGGTTATCACCCTACAATGTTCATCATAAGACGGTACCTTTAATTAAAGTACAAATTGATGTGGTCTCCTTGAAATGTTTATTTTCTCAAAGGAAACAAAATAGATTTTTTTGTTTTTTTGGGCCCGACAAAGATTACTCCTTGCTCTTATGTATCTCCATTCATAATGGAGAATCAGGCTCACGTAGTTCTTTATGAAAAAACTTTTTGAAAAAAAAATTGTTCAAAGATGTTGATATCACTCTTTTTTAATATTTGAAAATTTTGTATTTTTTTAGTAATCTTATAGAAGAGCGAAGGTATTAAGTACTAAGACGACGCGAGCGGTCACACGAGCACTTATACATTTTAAAAGTTAAAAGAGTATTTAAATTATTTATGTTATTACTTCCTTTAGAGAAAAACTTCCAAAATAAGACATGATAGCCAAAAATGTGACTATTATATATCCATAATTTATGAAAACATTAGGAAAATAAATAAATAAAAGATTAGGAAATAACGTTTAGGATTAAACATATTATTTTATTATAAAAAAGTTTTAAAACACTTAATATGAAAAATATGGCACAACATATTCATACAATGTTAAGAAATGATATCTCTCACTTATTCATGCAACAACGTTCACAACCCAATGCAATAAACAAACATTAATTCTAAAACTAATGAACCCGAAAATGCATGACAATAATTCTTTTTCCATATCAAAAAGAATTAGTGAAAACATCAAATTCAACCATATCATAACCAACTCTCAAGAAAGACTGTATAACACAACAAAAATTAATTTTTATGAACCTGAACGGAAGATCGGATTTACAATAGTTGCGTTGGAACACCAAGAAGCACGTGGGGGTGGCGATCGAAGGTGAGTGGGTCTTTTATATGCGAGGGTTAAAAGAAATTATGTGCTTAGGATGAGAGAGGTCTCCAGAATTCCGAGAGGAAAAAAATTCCCTTATTCTTTTGCTTGATGGGTTTCTATACCCAACATTATAAATCAAATGTAATCTCGTAATAAAGTCAATCTTGATTACAAAGAAATTTAAAAGGCAACAAATCACAAAAAAATCAGAGCACAAAATCAAACGTGATCAGCAAAATTGATTCTAATTAGTAAAAAAGAAATTGCTTTAAATCATATTACTACTTTCTTTATCTGGAAAAAGAGGTGTCATAAAATCAGAGCACAAAATCAAACGTGATCAGGACAAATTAAATACAAAAAAGATATTCTTGAGAAACATATTACTATTTTTCTCATCTGGAAAAGAAGGTGTCATAAAATCAGACCACAAAATCAAACGTGTTCAGCACATATTAATTACAAAAAAAGATATTCTTGAGAAACATATTACTATTTTCTTCATCTGGAAAAAGGAGGTGTCATAAAATCAGAGCACAAAATCAGAGTAAATTATTCTAAATATTAGAACATATTCTGTTTCTAATTATTAGACTAACTTCTTAATCTGGAGCAGAAACGACAAAGCATAGAGTGGGGGTGCAAAAATTAAATTTTGAACTGCCATTAGTTGTAAGAATACGGTGTGGGTGTACAAAGTATTATTGGGCTAAAATAGAAACAAAGCCTTAGAAGAAAATACATAAAAGATTAAAACAATCTCTCTCTTTTTTTTCTTTTATTTATTTATTATTATTATTATTATTCTATTATTATTATTTAGACAAAGAAAAAAATCAAAGAAAAAACTTATTTTTTTTTTATTTTCTTAAAAAAAATGATTATTTATTCTACTATTTATTTTGCCAAACGAAATTGGATGTTGACACAAACTTATACTATATATTTATATTCTTAATCTTAAGAGGGATATTAAATTATTGTAATAAGTAAAATTTATGTAAGACCACATTTTTCTGATTTAAAAAGGTTTTAGGTCTCGCCTTACTAGAGGGTCCAGGGTCAGTCCACTAGGGACCTCCAGAATCCCCTTCCCAGCCACTAACTCTCATTTATGTCTCCTTTCTAAAAATAGTCCATCTCTTTTCTCCCTTGTCTGAAACAGAAGTTCTGTTAGGGCACAACAATATCCTCCCCTGAGCTTATTGAACGTTATCCTCCGCGTAAGTAAAACTCTAAACTCATGCTCCCTTTCATTTCTTTTCTGTTTGAAAGCTTCAGTTCCACTTTAACCTCTACTAGGGTCTCAATTTTCACCTCCTTTGGTTTTATTTTCCAGCTCCGTAAGCTGTAATCGTGTCGTAGTGCTCTTCTTTTGGGGCTTGTTCTTGGGTTAACACTTGTCAAGGTAAGGGATGCTAGAACTCCTTCTTCTTCTTTTTTGAAATATAGTGTACTTATTTTCGTTCTGGAATGTGCTGAGTATGTTTGATTGATGATTGCATTGAATGGGGATGAATTTCATGTTTGGGTATCTATGGGTTAGAGAATTTTAGGTAGTTTAGAATGCAATTTGAATGAGAGATATTGATTGTTGCTATTGTTCAGTTTGGTATCATCTATAAACCACTTTGAAATAAGTTTGAGAAGATAAAATTGTTGTTGGCACAAGCAAGCTTGAAGCAAAGAATTGATAAAGCCATGTGCATGAAGATCTTATGTGTTTGATGAAGATTGATGAAGATCCACTTGAAGATGTAGTTTTAATGTGTTAAATCTGTATATAACATGTTAAATGTAATGTGTTAGTGTTATACATTGTTGATAGGCTATATGACATATGTTAGATGTCTTGTGTGCCTTAATGTGTCTCTTTTAATCTATTAAAATGGGTTTTAACAGGTTAAAAGGCTTGCTGTATATAGTTTCTAGTATGAATGCATTCAGTCAGTTGAATTATTTTTCAATCGACTGATTTCACTTAAGTCAGGTGAAATCAGCTGACTGTACGAAAAATTCAATCGACTATTTTCCCTTAAACTAGACTATATAAGTTGTGTTTTCGCGAGCAGAGGTGTGAATCTGAGTTTTTTTGAACGAAATTGTGTCATTCATCTTTGGGAAGCGTTCTCTCTCTGCAATACACAGCTGGAACTCGTGTTTGAAGATCTTGGTTGATCTTGGTTGATCTTGGAGGCATTTTGGCTTGTGAGTAGCTTGAAGAACACATGTATGGTGTGCTAGGGACAACCACCATCAAGTTTGGATGTTCTTGTGCCTCTGGATGGTTTCCTTGATGTGATTTCAGGTCTGCAAGTGTGATTCTTGTAGGTTGTAGTTCTAGATTTTTGTGTGAGTCAAAAATCTTGTGTGCTTTGTGTTCAAAAGTGTAATCTTGGTGTTTGATTTGTAAAACTTTTGAATATAATGGAAACCAGGCTCAAGTTGTCCTGGAAAACTGGATGTAGCTCTGTGATTGAGTGAACTAGTATAAAAACACTTGTGCATTCTTCTTTCCCTCATCTCACTCTCTTTGAAACTCTTTAAAAACTCAAGAAAACCAAGCAATTTGATCTTTGGTGTGATTTAATGCATTCTTGTGTAATCTGAAGCTTTGTACTTGTTATAAATACTGATTGGAACGTGTCTTGTATGTAAAAGATTGTTGTTTGAGTTGAATTTGCGAATTCTGTATTTTGCATAATTCTCTAGTATTTTAGCCGATTGATTTGTCTTTTTAATCGACTATTTCATAGCATCAAGAATAATTTAGTCTATTGTTTTATATTTTAATCGACTGAAAGTGTACTGGTCTGCTGCATTTACATCCAAACATTCCAGTCTATTAGATTCAATTGAAAAAGGTTTTAAGCTTTCAAAACTAACAATTGCTAGATACCAAATTGTGTAGTGAAACAAGTCAAAATCTCACAACTAAGAAACATAGGTGTGGCGCTACTCATTTTACTACACTGCACACTTTTCGTAAAATGAAGGTTCCTATCTTTTTAACTATTGGATCGAGCTAAAATTTTAATAGTTGATCCTTAACACATAGTTCTTGACTTTGACCGGTTGGATCTTGAATCAGAGCTCTATAGTGAGATCAATTTTTATCGCAAGGTCCCTGTAGTTTGGTTGTTGACAACATTGACCTTTGTTGCTTGTTTGGTGCATAACTTTCTGTATAGTTATTCAATTAAGTTGGTTCTTGTTGCATTTGGTTCTTGATTAATCATATTGAATTTGAATATAAATACAAAATTTTTGGAGCTTTACACAAGCTGCAGTTTTATTTCTAAAACTCCAAATCGTTTGCAAAATGTGTTGTTAAGTTGGATTGGATAAAAATTATAAAAATTAGTTATTTTCCAAGAGAGACATATGTTATATGGTTTTTAATATGTGTTTTCAAATGCTTGTGTGAGAATATAGGAGATCCCATAGGGGAGATCCTATTTGATTTAATTAGTAGTGTGTTTATTGATGTAAGGAGTCAATACTGGAGGTTTATCCTAATACTCTAATGTTCATTCAAGACTCATGTAGAGTGGAATGATTCATGTGGTGAGAGGGGCAGGAGGTCCTGTCTTTAAGAACGGCCCCAGGGTTCTTATGACGGTTAAAGGGACTAACCTTGTGTGGTAGGGTGAAATCCATTGACAATGACTCTACATGTAGTAGAGGCCACCACAAGTGCAAAAACCATCAAGAATCATACATCAATGTCTAAATCCAGATAATTGAGTCTAGAGTGTCATCTTGTGTGATGGGTTAGTTGATATTGCTTAGCTTGGTGTTATTGGTGCGTTGTTTTGCAATTCTTTTGAGTATTATATATATATGTATATAGGTGTATTTCTTTTTCTTTTTGCATTTTGCTTACCCTTTCTCTCTGTGTTTGCTTCTTGTTTGGATTTTCTTTTTGCAATGATCACCAATGTTGGTGTGAGTAGATATGAAAACTTCTAGTGATCGTGCGGATGGCAGAGACGGTGGTGTTTAGTATAGGCATGTTTGTTAACACTTTTTTGAGCCCCTTATGGAACTGTTTATTATGTAATTCCTTTCTTTGTGAACAATCCTTTTGGACCACTATTTCATGTTTAAGTTCTACTTATGGCATTGTTATGTGCCTATGGTACTACTGTTTTGGTATATTTTGGATAACTGTAGAAGATTGATCACAAAACGTATGCGATCTTCAATTTTTATATATATTAAACCTACTTTTAAAGATTTTAAGAATGTATTAATCTTTGATGACATAATTGGTTATATCTTCAATATTACTCAATTATCTTAAATTTTCTTTTCAAGACCTTATTATGAATTTAGTATGTTATCATATGTGTTTCAAGAACCAACATAACCAACATAGAACAATATAATTAATTATATTTAAACATATTGAGTGTTTTCTTGAAACATAACTTTGAATTTAAGATTGTTAAATATACTCTTGCAAGAAATCCAAGAAGTGAAAAGCTTTTTACTTACTTGTTAAGAAAAAATTATATCAAGGCAAAGATGAAGATAGTTTATATTTTATTTTACTCTTTGGCTATCCATCACGACAAGTGATATATATTTCTTTTTTCAAGATTTTGAGCATTTACTGATACATCTTATTTGTGTTTAGGTTTTCTACATATAGGTGGTATCTCTTATGTGGTTACATGTTTTGTATGTAAAGTGTAATTTGAATTAGCAAGTAATGAAAACTATATTTGTTAGGTTGAGTATATTTATAATAGATGTAGAATCAATTTAATTCAATTTAATCTAAAATTTTGTGTGCAATCTCTCTTTGCTGAAAATTCGTCACTAATATCATCCATCATCATATTTATGAGTTCTAGAGAGTATTCATACACTCAACTGCTAAAGAAATGTAGAAAGTATTTGAAGTCCTCACGGTGACATGTCAAAAATAAAAGGAATAGTACTCTTACATAAGAATATGAGATATTAAGATGTTAAAGAGAATAATATTAAAACAAAAATTTACTCATACAGTGAATCATCTTATAACCTTAAGAAAGAATTTTTAGGAAAAAATTAAACATGAAGACCATAAAGTCTTTGAATAGGAGTTAATAACCAAAGGTGATGACAATTTCTGAATAAAATGATCTCACTTTTTAGAACATGACAACTCTTTTATGAAAGGTGGAGATCACGAGCTTGGACTTGAAAAATTAAAAGAATAACATATGATATCTTTTATATATATATATATATATATATATATATATATATATATATATATATATATATATATATATATATATATATATTATATATTTTTTTTATAATGATCATTATAAATTCTTAAAATATATTTTGTAATATGCACAACCTATAATAAACGGTCAAAATCTTAATATATTATTTAGAGACATCATTTCATTATTTTAAATTAGGATGCAAATTGTGAAAACTATTCAAATATCATTACGAGAACCACAATGATTTATAATTAACTTATAATTTTTTAAAATAAAGGAAGATAATATTTAAACATACTCTTAATTAAATAAAATTTTAAATACAAGTAAAATTACTAATTCAATACTAATTAGTAATATTAGTTAGACTTGTTAATATTGTTAATTTCATAAAATACAGGAGTATATTTTTAACTACATTCAATTATCTTTATGTTCATGGAAATAATAATAATACGGTTTGTGTAATATAAGAGTTTTTTAAGTAATAACATTAAATACAAATTATTAGAATTTGTTTATATTTAAAGTTATTTAAATATGATATCTTTTTATTTTTTAACTACATTCAATTATCTTTATGTTCATGGAAATAATAATAATACGGTTTGTGTAATATAAGAGTTTTTTAAGTAATAACATTAAATACAAATTATTAGATTTTGTTTATATTTAAAGTTATTTAAATATGATATCTTTTTATTATATTTAAGTTTAGGCTTTTGTACATTGTGTTATACAATCCTATTATAAGATTAGGGATGTCAAAAATATTTGTACCCGTGGGTATCCGCGGATAAAACTCGCAATGGGTAAGAAATGGATATTAAAAATGGATATCCGCTACCCGTGGGTACGGGTATTTTTTATACCCGCATGTTAATGGGATGGGTACGAGTATCATAGTATCCGTAACCATGGATACACGTACCCGCTAAACTTTAATTCACAAAAATACCCTTATATATATTAGTAAAAAACATTTTGTCCTAATTTTTCATAAGCTGCACATCTTGTCTTTTGTCTTCATTCTTCCAACTTCAAGTATTGGTACGTTGTCTTCTTTCAAGTACATCCCTTGACATTTTTCTCTTTCCCTTCTTTGAAATTAGGCATATACATCAAACCATATATAGATAGTGACGTTTATGATATGCTTGTTGTCAAATGATGGAATCAAAATAAGAATACTTGACACGTGACAATTGAGGTTTATTATTTGATTATTTCAGAAATCAATCGGAGAAAGTCGGCTTGTTGATCAAAACACTAATTAAAGAATTTTCATTGTGTTGAACGTCATTTTATATTTATTTTTATAATAATTTAGATTTGTATGGACTTGAGTTAGTTTGAAATTTATTTAAAATTTATGACAGTGATGTATTTTATTTTATTTTATTTAAATTTATGATTAAATATTTATTTTTTAAATAATTTTGTAAATACACACGGGTACCCGTGGATATCCGCGGGTATGAAAAAAATAGACGGGTACCCGGATAACGGATATCCGACGGATATGGATACGAGTATGGGGCGAATATTTGTCCAGCGGGTAGGGTACGGGGAAGCTACTACCCGTACCCTACCCGTCCCGTTGACATCCCTATACAAGATAGTGAAACAGGTTAATTTGACTTATTTTGACACACACAGAAGGGATCAAGAGAAGTCGTGGCTCCTTAATGTTTTTTTTTTAATTTATATATTTTAAAAAATATATTTACATATTATTTTATTATTTATATTAATTTAGTTTAAAAAAAATTCAAAATTTGAAAACTAATTTTTTTTCTCTTTTGTCATTTCTTGCTCTCTTTTATTTGTTTTTTTTTCTTTTTTGTATCTCTCTTTCTTACATCTTCTTTCTATCTCGATTTTCACCATCAATCTATCATCATTTTCAAAATCAAATTGCACCAAGGTAAAATTAAGGAGGTAAGGAACATTTTAGACTGAACAATTTATTTTTTTGAGTAGGTTGATTTTTTACCTTTTTTTGTTCGAAGCGATACGTTTTTCTCTTGTATGTGACTTTTCTACGTTATATGCATATCTCTATTTGTTACAAATAATAAAATCATGATCTAATTATTGATCGAACTCTTCTTTGTATAGATGAAGTTATTTTATCTTAATAAACATGTATTTCATATGAAGAATGTAATTGATACAGAGCGGAAGAACAATTGAACGAAATTGCGGTAACCATGGGAAAGAAAACATGAAACACGAGAAAGAGGGAAAGAGAGAGAAGCAAAATTGATTGTGTGAAAAGATATGGAATGAGTCTTATTGATTAACTTTTGGAAAGGAAGACAAACATATATACAGAGACTAAGTGATGCACGTAATAACAAAATGCGTAAAAATGGTTTTAACAAACTGATCATTGGTTACAGATTGATCATTGGTTGTGTGATCTTCAGGCTGAGCAATGTGACCCTGACCATTATTCTCATTATTCTGACAACCCCCCTCAAGCTGGGCATAGATATCAAGCAGGCCCAACTTGGATATAAGAGTGTTGAAAAGAGATGGAGGAAGAGCCTTAGTTAGAATATCAGCTTGTTGGTGATGGGTGTTGATGTGAAGAAGCTTGATGAGACCTTGTTTGACCTTTTCTCTAATTAAATGGCAATCTATCTCTATATGCTTGGTTCTTTCGTGGAAGACCTGATTTGACACGATCTGTATGGCTAAAAGACTATCATAGTACAGAAGGGAAGGTTGCTGGTGATTGACTTTAAGATCCTGCATAAGGTGGTGGAGCCACAAGATTTCACATGTTGTGGAGGCAATAGCACGATATTCAGCCTCGGAGGAACTTCTTGAAACAGTTTGTTGCTTTTTTTATTTCCAATAAATGGGAGAGTTACCAATATAAATTATATAACTAGTAACAAATCTTCTGGTGGCGGGGCATCCAGCCCAATCTGAATCACAAAAGGCCTTTAATTGTAGGTTACTGGTGTAGTCGAAAAAAATCCCCTGTCCATGATGTTGTTTTAGATAACAAAGAATTTGCATGGAAGCTCGATGGTATAGACTTGTAGGTGTAGCAATGAATTGACTTAAATGATGCACATCAAAAGTGATATTTGGCCTTGTATGAGTGAGGTAGATGAGATGGCCTATCAACCTTCGAAAGGGTGCTGGATTAGAGAGAAGTTCCTTGTTTCTGTGTTTTTGGGTCTAGAGAAATTCATGGGTGTTGATGTAGGGGCAGAACCAAGCATCCCGGCTTCACTCAAAATATCAGTAGTGTACTTTCATTGACACAGTTGTATTCCTTTGCTGCTTCTTGCAACTTCAAAGCCAAGAAAATATGTCAAGTTTCCCAGATTTTTAATCTTAAAAGTATGATAAAGAAGATTAGTAATTGAATTGATTTCAGCAATATCATCTCTAGCCAATATTACATCATCAACATATATAAGAAGGGCAATGATGTGTGAATTATTAAATTTGAGATACAAGGAATGGTTAGCAAATGATTGTTTATAACCATGTGAACATAGAAATTCTGAAAGCTTGGAATACCATTGTCTACTAGCTTGTTTAAGGCCATACAAAGATTTATGTAGGTGGCAAACACGATTTTTATCATCACAGTTAAAACCTGGTGGTAATTGCATGTAAACTTCTTCTTCTAAATTGCCATGTAAGAAAGCATTGTTTACATCCAACTGTTTTAAATGCAATTATGAATGGAAGGTAAGGATAAAAGCAACTTGATAGTTGTTATCTTTGCCATAGGTGAAAAGGTGTGTAGATAATCTAACCCTTCTTTTTGTGTGTAACCTTTTGCCACTAGACGTGCCTTGTCGTGTTCTATAGATCCATCAGCTTTATACTTCACCTCGTATACCCATTTGCATCCAACAACATGCTTTCCCTTAGGTAAATGGCTTATTGTCCAAGTGCCATTCTATTTCAGGGCTATTAACTCTTCTTTCATGGCTTGCTGCCAAAGTTCATAGCGGGAGGGTCTTCATAAGATTATGGTTCAGCATGAGAATCAATGGAACAAATAACCTGTTTGAAAGAAGGAGATAATCTTGCAAGAGAGATTTGAGCCTCAATAGGATATCTAGATTTCATTCCAGTTTTAGTAGCAAAAGAAGTTTGGAAATCTTGCAAATAGGCATGAGCAGTTTTATGTCTAGTAGATCTCCTAGGATGATTTTGTTCTAATATGGAATCAATATCAGGTTCATTATTTAATCTAGTGGAGTCACTAGTGTTCTCATCCTGTAATTCATTATTTTCAAAAACACTTTTGTCACTCAAACAGTTAGGGATAGTAAGATCAAAATCATAATCAAGAATAGGTGTAACAATTTTGTCAACAAAATTTTCATGAGAAATGATTTTAAAAGGAAATTTGTTTTCATAGAATATAACATTTCTAGATACGTGAATGGAATGAGATTTTAAATCATACACAACATACCCCTTTACATTTGGTTTGAACCCAAGAAATATACCTATCCGAGCCCTAGGATCCAATTTGGTTCGGTTGGCAGAGATGGTAGAAACATAGCATAAACATCCAAAAACATGTAGTTGTTTCATATCATAAGCTTTGCCATACAGAATCTCAAAAGGAGTAGAATCTTTAAGAAAGGGAGTAGGCAAACAATTTATCAAAGTAACAGCATATAAAATAGCAAAATTCCAAAAGTTTTGAGAGAGGTTAGATTGAAATAGTAAAGCACGTGTAACATTCATAATGTGTTGATGTTTCCTTTCAACCAAACCATTTTGTTCAGGGGTTTCAATGCATCTGGTCTGATGGATGATTCCTTCTGTTTTAAAGAAATTTGTCATATTAAACTCTAAACCATTATCTGTCCTAATTATCTTGATGGTTTTCTGAAACTGAGTTTTAATCATAGAGACAAAATTGATTAAATGGATGTGAGTTTCAGCTTTGCTTTTCATAAGATACAACCAGGTAAATCTAGAGTGATCATCCACAATAGTAAGGAAATATTTGTCACCATTCATGGAATTAACAGCACAAGGACCCCAAATATCCATGTGTACTAAATCAAAAATAGAATCAGCATAAGATGTATTATTAGGAAAATGCAAATTTTGTTGTTTGGCTAAGTGACATACATCATAATCAGAGTTTACAGGAAGAGAAATGAAGGGAAACTTTCTGTTAAGAACAACTATCCTTTTATGTGACAAGTGGCCAAGACGCATGTGCCAAATGTCATGGTTAATAGAACTGGTACAAGCTTGAGCAGGAGGGCCCTCTCTGGCATGGATTTCACCCTTGATCACGTACAGGCCTGACTGGATGTTAGTTGTACCAATTCTCTTGGTGGATTTCTTGTCCTGGATAGAACATTCATTAGTGGTGAAAGTAACAATGCAGTTGGAATGGGAAACAAGTCTAGAAATAGACACCAAATTATACGAGAAACTGGGAACAAAGAGGACATTTCCAATACACAAATTTCCAAAAATTTTCGCAGAACCCGAATGAGTTGCTTGGACTTTGGTTCCATCAGGAAAATTAACATTTATAGGAGAAATACGATAAAAAGAAACTAAGTTTGAGAGGGAACAACATATAAGATCGGTGGCCCCCGAGTCAAGGATCCAATCATTATGAGAACTAAAACGAATTAAAGAGACAAGATTCTTACCCTTTTCTACATTGCAGGAGACAATGGAACCAACCTGATTGGCAGAAACACCTTCACTGTCTTTACCATTTGTTTGTTTCAGCAGAGTCATTAAAGCTTGGTACTGTTACTGTGATAATTTGAAGTTGTGATCCTCTGGAACAGAATCAGTCTTTCCTTCTTGATTCGTGCCACACTATTCACATTACCTCCTTTATTATTTATTTTATAACCTGGTGGAAATCCATGCTTCTTGTAGCAATTGTCAATTGTGTGACCATTCCGACCACAAAAAGAACAAACCCTCTTGTTATATCTGACATTCTTGTTATCAATGTTGTTATTACCTGGATAGTCGTGCTTCTTGAAGCAAACAGACTCATTATGACCAAGCTTTTTGCAGTAGTTGCAAGTAACAATAGTGTTATTGATCTTGATCTCGGTTTCATTCAAGACATTATTCCCTCCAATCTGCCTTTCTTGCTGAACCACGTAAGAGAAAATTTTTGAGATGTATGGGATCAGATCCATCATAAGGACATGAGAAGTGATGTTGTTGTACTGCTCATTAAGGCCTACAAGAATTGCATAGCATGATCTTCAATCTTTCTCAGTTGAAAAGAACTAATGAGACCACAAGAACACTTCATAGAGCAATTGCAAATCAGATCAGGCTGAAAACTATCGAGTTCATCCCAAAGAACGCGAATACGTGTGAAATACTTTGTGACAAAGGAACTTCCTTGCTTAAGGGAAGATGCTTCTAGCTATAACTCATATATACGTAGCAAATTGCCTTGAGAAAATCTAGACTTGAGATCCTTCCATATTTCTTTAGTTTTTCCATCCATAAGATACTTTGCCTGATGGAGGGTGAAACTGAGTGTGTTAACCAAGAGACAACCATATTGTTGCATCTCTTCCAAGCCTGATACGTGTGTTAACTCAATGAATTGCATCTTGTTCTTGGCGCTAAGAGCAGTGGCGAAAGATTTGCTCCATGAATGGTAGTTCTGCGACTCTAATACAGGCGACACAAGAGATAGGATTGGGTTCTCGCTGGGATGAAGATAAAGAAAACTATGCGGGGCATTGAAATCATTAGCAAGCATTATGGATTTGGATTCACTTTCTGTGGCCATGGCAAAGAAAAAAATAAAGAAAACGAAGGAAAGAAACAAAGCGAGAAGGAAAAAGAAAGAAAGAAACAGAGATGTGCAGCAGAGCTCTTCAAAAGAAGAGCTCTGATACCATCTTAATAAACCTGCATTTCATATGAAGAATGTAATTGATGCAGAGCGAAAGAACAATTGAACGAGATTGCGGTAACCATGGGAAAGAAAACATGAAACACGAGAAAAAGGGAAAGAGAGAGAAGCAAAAATGACTGTGTGAAAAGATACTGAATGAGTCTTATTGATTAACTTTTGGAAACGAAGACAAACATATATACAGAGACTAAGTGATGCACGTAGTAACAAAATGCGTAAAAACGGTTTTAACAGACTGATCATTGGTTACAGATTGATCATTGGTTGTGTGATCTTCAGGCTGAGCAATGTGACCCTGACCATTATTCTCATTATTCTAAAATTTTAGACTTTGAAGTTGTGTAAGGGAATAACTTGTGTAAGGGAAAAGCAGTATTATGAATCTATTCAAGGTAAGGGAAGTTAATCATTTAGAAGTTGTTAATTTTTTTTTTAAATATTGAGTTTTGATTTTGAGATTTAGGTTGGGGTATTCATAGTTTTTTCTTTTCCTAAATAGGTGAGAGAGGTGACAAATTAGAAAAATTATGATAAAGAGTAAAAAAATTGATTTTTGTTTTTGTTTCAAGAGGAAAACTTGTGATAAAGATGAAAAAAATGCATTTACGTCAATTAAACTTGAGAAACTTCATGAGGATCCAATAATTGAAAAAAATGAAAAAAACTCTTTAAAGTTCCTATAGTTACATAAAATGAATTAGAAAATTCTTTAGAATGTGATTCGGGGAAGCGTCCTCAAATTTGACAATACCCACCAAATCAAATTGACGAGGTATGTAGGGCTTATATAAAATGGGGTCCATATCATGACTCTTCCTGTTTTTATAGCTACAATTGAATGATATTTTTCTACAATGAAAATAATCAAGAACAAGTTGAGAAATAAGATGGAGGCTTAATATATATATATATATATATATATATATATATATATATATATATATATATATATATATATATAAAAAACATATATAAATATATATATATTTTTTAAGATTTTAATTGATTAATTAGTGTCTCTGATTAGATAAATTAAAATGATTATTAAATTACATGTAAAATTATTTTATTATAATTAATAACTAGAATTTAATTCGTAAGTGTTAATAATTTATGTTAGAATAATATTGCATATTTTTATTTGTCAAAGTGCAATGTAAAAAATTAATCTTTTAAATTGTTTTTTATTATAATTTTTAATTTAAAAAATAGGTTGATGGATTAACTTGTCATTCTATCATGCACTTTGCGAGTTAGACAAGTTAAACTAAATAAGATTAATAAGTTAAAAATTTTAACATAATCCATTAAATTTTAAGGGATCCACAAACTAACTCAAAGACTATGTCATCCATACTTGTCATCGATGGACTTTCATTGTCTTCTTCCATAATTCACAATTTTAAAAAATAAAATAAAAAACACATCAACATTTGATTGATAATATAAAAATTGTTCATGAATAACGCATGGAAATGATTTCATCCATTTTAATTATATATATAAAGATACCAAAATTATTTCATTATAAATGATATTTAAAAACTTCAAATTATCAAAACTTATATAAAAAAATGAATACAATAGTTATAATATGAAAAAATATAATACATTTGTAATGTTTGTATATATTATTTATCTTATTTATTTTTATTCTATAAAGCTTCCGATTTATATTCAAATTTGTAACTATTATCACATTACTTGATATTATTTACAACTATTATCAATTTATACTCTTGCACAAAAGGAGTTGGTTCACTTTGTTAAGCATAACAAAAGTGAGGTTTGTTTATATTTGTATAGTTTTCTAAAAATATATCAATTGTGGAATAAATCGTAGTTTATGAGAGCAAATTTGCAATTTCTACTTGTTATATTAAGAAAGTTATCTTAATTAGTAACACACGATAATTTATCTGATTTAATTAAGATTATTTTTTATGAAATATACTTACGATGATCATGTAATTAGAGTTGTAGTATTTTCTACGAGGGAGCTCATTCATTACTAAGTTCTTTCTTTATTATTTAGTATTAAAAACTTAACATTCCAAAAGAAGTAATTGTTTAGAATATATTTTTCATTTTGTATAATTCAAAATGTTATTTTATTTTGTATTATGAATTGTATAATCTAAAATGGGAATAATAAATATATTCTAAAAAATATATTTTATAATATGGAATAAAAAATTTATATTTTAGATTGTGTAATTTAGAATATATTTAAAATTTTTACTTTAAATTGTAAAATTTAAAATGTTTCTGAGTTTTAGAACTTAAAATAAATAATAAAAAAAATTCAAATATATATGGGGTATAAGAAGATTCAAGTAGGTGCAGGAAGAAGTGGCCTACACTAAGAATTGGTGGCACAATTTTAGATAGGTACCAATGTACCCTATGTAATATTAATTGAATTTTAAAATATTAATAACAACTAATGAAATATTAGAGCAGTTTAAAAATATAAATTATAAAATTAAATATTTGTATAACCAGAATTAAAAAAACACAATAGCTTAACTATTTATAACAATATAACATATTAAATCCATATTTTTCTTATTTTATTTATATATTAAATTTACATATTCAATTCAGAAAATATTTTTTAATATTTTTTAATTTTAATATAATTTAAAATAGATTATAATAACATTATATAATTTTTAATATAAAATAAATTATCGTATCGAAATAATTTTATCATAATTTTTATCATAGGAGAGAAATAAAACCCGAAAATAAAAAGATTATTAGTTTCGTGTTTTAATGGAACAGATACATTAAAAATGGATATATAGTTTATTTAGTTCATATAACAATATTAGTATTTTTTTTAGTTTATCTTTTCTATAAAGAAAATAAAAAACTGTTAAGTTGTTTTAATCTTTAAACAGTTTTTTTATTGAATATTTGTTAAAAAACATAACAAACGGTATAAAACAATAATTTTATCTGGAATCTATATCTGTACCAATACCTGGTAAAGATTATATTTTTAACTATTTTTATACACAATTCTTTACCATTTTATCTTTTTATGCTTTGAAACTTTTCAAATATTTTTTTATTGTTTTTATAGATTCAATTAATTTATATTATTAGCTTTATTGTTTGTAAAAAATAAATTATCCCCAATAAAATTATAAAAATTAATATTAATTTATTTTTATAACTGTCTTTATGAGCACGCTTTTGATAGTTTAAAAAAATAGTAATATTTTTTTATATATTTTAATGATGATTTAATTATTTTTATTATCGTAAGAAAAAACAAACACAATGACAATTGTTTCCACTCATAATTAATAATACTCATAATTAATAATAAGATTGGAGCTTAATCTAATCCTTTTATTGGTATTAATAATACTAGTATATTTATATTTTTATTAATACACCTAAAATTGTAATCATCCTACCATGATAATAGTAAGATTATAAGAAACATATATAGTCCAAAACCGTTATTAAATGGTATTTATGCGTACATTAGCCTAGGTTAACAATATTAATTAGTACTTAATTATAAAAATGTTATTTATGTTTTCTTTTACACACCGTACGTAGATTCAGCGTAAGGATTCATGTAAACCCTTAATTGATCCCATCTCCCTTGTCCACATTGTATTTTATTTTAATGATGAGTCGCGCGTTCATTTGATGGAGATGGCCTTGACTCATTTTTCACAACCACAATCATTTGACCACACTCTAAATAGGCATTGCTTGAAGGGCCATGAAGATTAAACTAGCATAGAGAAAGAGAGCCATGAAGAAAAGTAGAAGAAAAGAGAATAATGTTGTTTTTATAAATGAAGGGTGCGAAATGGATCCGAGTATGGATATCCAGTTAAAAAAATAAAACAAAACATCGGATGTCGACGTTCTTAAAAGAAAACCTGGAGATGAGATTAGTTAGTGTGTTTTAGGAGAGATAAAAAATATATTTACTTTTCTACTCCAAAATAAAAGAAAAAAAAAATTGAAGGTGAAGGAGAAAATATTTGGAGATACAGTAAAAAAAAAAACTTCATATTTTTGTGGCTTCTGCATAAATCCACGTAACCCTAGATTGGGTCAACAAAGTATACATCCTCACCATTTCTTCTTGCATCCTCTTTTCTCTTTCCTGCACCCCCTAACTTTTAAATTCTCACCTCTACTCTCATGGGTTAAAAACCCTAATTTCTCTCCCATTTTTCTCAGTCTCATCCCTCATGTGCACCTCCCTTCCATTGTTTCACTACATTTCACTACACCACATTAAAGGATCATATTACCTCCACCCATACCTATCTTTCAACTTTGAGTGAGGGTAAAAGGGGAATTATAAAAGTTAGGAAGTGCAGGAAGAAAAAAAGGGGTGCAGGAAGAAATAGCCTCCACTATATTCATGAAAAACCCTATTATCATTTGGGCTGTCAGACATTGACATTTGTGCCTTTTTGAGTGTTTAGGAATAGGAAAAAAAAGAAAGAAAAAGTGAGAGGTATAGTGACTACGTTTACCATGGTAAATTGAATTGTTGTTAGAATATTGCTAAGGTAATATTATGCCCTAAACCACTTTCTAGGACTCTCAATATTAAAAAAATCATATTTCAAGTTAATTTTGTTTTGAATTTTTTTTTAAAATATTTATAAATTTTGTTATGAAAAAAGATTTGCAGGAAATGTTGTCAACTTTTTTGCAAAATATTTTGTATATAAAACACTTTTCGCAACAAATTTTGTAGGAAATATTTAGGAAATTTATAATTTTGTAAGAAATAATTACCTATGAAAGAATTACACGTCAATTAAGATTCTTTGAAAAAATAGCAGGAAAAAGTTTTGTTTTTTATACAAATCTTTTAACAAATTTGCAAAAAAATTTCTATATAATATTAAAATTTAAAGTAGCGTCTTTACCATCATAAATAAATTTGTTATTATTCGTCTTAAGAAAAACAACTAAAGAAATTTTTTATAAAATTTATTTGCACCTAGGTGTAGATTCCGGGAAAATGAACTTTGGATTGTCTGAGTATTGAATGGAAATTTAGTAGAAAATTAGTAAGAAAATAATGGTGACATTTTTATATAGATTGTTTGCCTTTAAATAATAAGATAAAGATCAATAGGAGTGGCGAATTTTGACTAAAAGTTTTGGAGGGGTCAAAATAATATAATTTTTTTATAATTAAATTAGATTATTAGTATAATGTTTCAAAAAATAATTATTTAAACTAAACAATTGGATCATTAGATTAGATTATTAGTATAATATTTTAAAATATATGAATTAGTATAATATTTTAAAATATATGAAGAAGTGGAATGTATCTATTTTTATCTTCACGAATAGCTTTCCTTTAATCATTTAAAAATAAATAAATCTATTATTTTATTTTCTATCTATATAAATATTTTTTTTCAAAATAATATTAGAATACAAATTTTATCTTATATATTCATAAAAAAATGAATTTGCAAAAGACTTGTAAGATAAAAAAATCATGTTAATAACTCTTCAACTAATATTTTATTATCAGGGAAGACGATAGAGAGTTACCTTCTTTTTTTAAGAAAGAAAGAAAACAAATGAGAAATCAGAAAAAAAGAATGAGTGTGTCTAATTTTTTTGTCTTCAAAAAGAAAAAAGAAAACATATGAGAATGAGAGATGATACAATTTGTGAAAAATTAGAAAGACAATGAGAAAGAAATAAAAAACATCTTAATAAATATTTGGTTTAATGATTTATTTGTTTCTTTATTGTCCAGAAATGTCTAGTTGGTTGTCTAATGTTTGTTTAGTCTCAATTGTTGAAAATTGAAACCATTAATAAGGATGTTTTGTTTTGTTGGTGCAATTAACATAACCTCTTGATTCGTTTCAAAAAATTTAATAAAAATAACCAAATTGCATCAACTTTTTCAAAAATCGGAATCAAATTGAGACTAAAAAAAACTACATGACCAACTTTGTTAAGATTAAAGGTTGTGTTTTATAAAAAAAATAATAAGTCACACAATTTAATTTCCATTAATTTCTAAAATATACTACATATAATTTTTAAAAAATTTAAAAATTTAAAAGATATATAGAATTTAAAATAATTTAAAAAATATAAATATAATTTAAAAAAATTTCAGAAACATACATATAATTTAAAAAAAAATCAAAAATATTGGGGGCATGGCCCCTCCCTTCCCTATGAATGATCCGTCCATGAATAGGAATAATATTTGAAAAGATTAGTTAATTTTTTGTATTACATAATGATAAACTTTGAGTATACCATTATAGGAACATATTGTTTAGTGCTAAACCAAGAAAATATTATAGCAAATTGTTTATTACAGACTGATTATTAGTGCACACTGTTTATGGCTAAACCCATAATAGATTGGTGCAAATTATTGTTGGCAAATTTGAACATATTGGTTAGTGTTAGTTAAGAGACTTTAGGCTATTTATATAGTTTGACATACTACTTTTAGTACTTGTTGGGAGTGTTTAAACTCTTAATGTAATTCACTGTACAACTTTAGGCAAACCGCAAACATTCGTTGATGTTTTTGATAATGTAGTTTTCTCTCGTGTATTTTTTTTTTTATATTAAAAATGTTCAAGATACGTGGCCAATTTAAAGATGTTGAAAGGGATAGAGCTGAGTTAAAAAGGCTCAAAGCATGAGGTCTAGCTATAGATCCTTTCGCTACCAGAAATTTTTATATTTCATGGAAATTTTCATGTAAATTTCATTTTTCCTACGAATTTGATTGGTAGGTAATACTTTTGTGGATAATTAATTATCGTGGAATTTAAAAATTCGTAAAAAATTTGCAAGAGACTCTTCTAAAAACTTGATTTCAATCAAATAATTGATTATCACATAATTTTTTTGAAAAATAAAATATTTCCTGAGCAATCTTTGTGTATGCTGCTTTGTAACTCTCTAGACTAAGTCCTATACACAATTTATTTACTAATATATGACTTATTACAAAGGTTTAATCACATACATAAATAAAATACATGTCCTCCAATATCTTTTGCCATCACTTTAACTTCCTAGACTTGCTTTTATTATCATCAAATTTTACTTTTGAAGAATGATCTTCATCATCTTCTTTTGCCAACAAAACACACACATCAAGGTAGACAATTTATCATGTATACTCTCTATTGAAAAAACTATATTATGGTCCATAACTTCAAAATGGTGTTAGAAAAAGATTACTCAAATAATACTAATAATAATAAAAATATAAAATGATATAATAATAATTATTAAATCAATAATAATACTAAGACAATATATAAAACAATGAATATTAATCAGAGATCAACAATTATTTTAACAATAATAAATAATAAATAAAAGATAAAAGGTAAAGGAGTAGAAATATCCTAGGTTGAGGCAACGCAGCGCTATCCTTAGAGAGAAAACGTCCCTACTGCACAGGGCTAAACAAATACACACTCATATGTGTTTCAAATCATATACATTTCTCTCCCAAGATACAACAATCTGTTAGATCGATCGAGTGCAACGAAGGATCTCCGAACCTTATGAACACCACTGTTTTAAAGATAATATAGAGAAGAAAAGAAGAACATTTCAGAGAAAACTCTAATGTTTGTTGTCTTTGTTGTTGTTGTTGTCTTCCACATTCACTTAGGTGGTATTTATAGGTAGCAAAAGGAGACAAAGGAGTAAATAGTAGTAAAAATATAGTCGTTAGCCATAAAAAACATTAACCCTTAAATTAAAGATCTATAAAACATAAGTAACAGTAGAATTTTTATTTTAATTATTTATTTTTTAAATTATAATAAAATATTTCTAACAATCCCCCACATAATTTAAAAAATAAAATAAAACAAAAAATATATTTTCTTTTTAAACAAAATATTGTAGTTCAATGTAAGGAACCTTCTGGGTCTGACTCTTACACCTAGTGCTTATAAACTTCCACCCGAGAAAATGCAGAGACTTAATTGCCTTGAACTACATCCCATGTGATCGGGTTTTAGTAAATAACACATACAATATCGGTGTTCATTATAGGTTCTAATCAATGGGTGCACGTTACAGCCTTGTGCATGTATCTTGTTTCATGAGTGTCACTTAGAGACTTACCCATGTCTCACAATGGCGGCCCCACCATCACACTCACTAGGTAAACCCTTAAAGGGTGGTTTGTGACTCACACCCCTACAATAATTGTCATTGGGTTTATTAAGAGGTATTTTATAAAATAAGCATAATAATGCACATACCTCAACCATTGGGTTTATTAAGAGGTATTTTATAAAA
>Ga0214544_1001309_pt1 | contig 51034 bp, 24 predicted proteins | sample CNSS3metaG_FD_160074 | JGI IMG/M metagenome (GOLD analysis project Ga0214544, IMG submission 160074) | Root nodule microbial communities from cowpea collected in UCLA plant growth center, Los Angeles, California, USA - CNSS3 | ecosystem: Host-associated > Plants > Roots > Nodule | place: USA...
AGAGTGCTTTCAACAATTATACCTGGTGATTGCAAAATAGGATCTAGTTCTGAAGGACCAACATGACATTGAATAGGCTTAAGTTGACTTAGAGTGTGACTACCTTGACCTCTACCTCTTCCTCGAATAGTCATTTCAGTTCCTGTCATGGAAATATAATTGTGACATTATTTATAGTTAAATAATTGATCCACCTGGCCTGAAAACTTATCTACTTCTTATTGAATATATAAAATAAATTTTTATTGTCAACTTAATGATTAAATAAAATCACCATGAGTTCATTACCAACTTGCCTTATTAAGTCTGTATACACATTCATATGCATACGAGCAACCCATAGAAAAAGAGTAATGCCATATTGAAAACTTAAGGAGCATAGTAGAGAACCATTTTCACGAGTAATTTTGACAAATTTAGTAAATTGTTAACAAATTCGATGTACTGTAACCACTACAGTTCAAGGTTCAAAGATTTAATACAATAGCATGTTATATATTTATCTAATAGTAATGATTTAATACAATAACATGTTATATATTTATCTAATAGTAGGTTGCTAGAAAATTTGGATACCTGCTAGATAAGTGCACAAAAGAGCTCTAATTTAATAACACTCAATCCAATTCTGAGATCCTATATGTTCTTGCTCAAGGAAGAATAAAGATATAAGAAACACAACAATATTTGGCACAATACACAGCCTGCTAGAAGATACGCTTGTTGTGAGGACCATCATACCAAACAAAATTATATAAATTAGATGATAAATGGAAATGCATGTTGAATCCCTTCAACACAACTGGCAATAATTAAAACATGTTAAAACATTTACAAATCCACACCTAATCTAATGGCTTTGACTTTAGGGTAAGTTTGTTCGTGACAGTATGGATATTTGTTTCATTCATTGCTTTTACTTAGTTACCTGTCTTTGTTGCCTCTTTTACTGCCACTATTTTTGATTCACATTTCTGTTCACATTTCTAATAAATGGCAATATTTTTTAAGTTCTATTGGTAGATGAATCTCCTGCATATCTAACAGGTTTATGATTATTTGGTTGACACTATTGCCTCTGATCAAACAAGAGAGAGCATCAATGAGTTTTTGACTAGTATTAAATGGCATGTTCTAGCAAAAGTCGAGGTTCCGAACATATTAAACACTAGGCTAATTATAAATAATAATAGTATAGTATTCATTGTACATCTTGAGCACTAGAAACAAGACTTCTATAAGAGGATCATATACTTATCAATGTATCAAATAGTCTGCATAAACTTTCAAATCAAAATAATCAATTCAAGATTGAATGATATCACTATATAACTTTAAAATTATGTACACTCCTTGTTGTTGTATTTCTATTAGAAGTAAAACAACATTTCTGAATTATTTTAACTAAAATCTAAACATCAAATCACACGAGATAATCTCATTTATAAAAAACAAACCAAATCACAGTAGAGCTAAATGATAAAATTTCATACTTTCATACACACGGTCTCTTTTAACTATCATGTTCATTTATATATAATCAATAAAGAATAATTACCAAGTTTTTTGTTTATTTAATTATTTAACTATCATATTCATTTCTATATTATTAACAAGTCTTTTTGTTTATTTAGTTAAGAGGTTTATAGATATAAAACTATCTATATATTTTTTACCTATCAAATTTTCAATTCAAACAACATGGTCCTACATTCCATCTAGCAGGAACCTTTACACATTTGGTTGATGAGAAGGAAAGAAACGGGAAAAAAGGAATAACGTGAATTGAAGTAAATAAGAAAAAGCGAAAACAAAGTTATTGATAAGAAGAAAAAATAGGTGTAGAATAACATGAATGAAAATAAATAAAGAATAGAGTAAACAAATGTGCAAGAGAATGTGAAAAAAAATGACTAGATCATTAAAAAAAGTGAAATTAAATAGAGATAGATTCATCGGATATTTTTATCTATCATCTATTTTTTCTCTTTCACCAAACTGGTTTAATTGGAAATTCTTTCGTACCTCTTTCAAATCCAAGCTTACCATTCCTAAATAAATCATAACATAATGTATATCACAAACATGTCTTAGTTTATCTATTTCACTTTTCTCACTACTCAAGATGAAGCTTTAAATTTAGGTAACTAACAAATGCTTCAAATTCGGGTTAAAGATGTGAATGAAAAAAAGAAAGGATAAAAGCAATCCATAATCAAAGTCAAGTATAACGTAGCAAAATAAATGTCGAAACTGACAATAACTAATGAAAGAGTATAATTCCATAATCTTCTTAAAAGGCTTGAAAAATATAAAAGAAATAGAGCAGGTTCCATAATCTAAATTACTAGGAAGAATATTAAGGCAATGAAATGGAAAAGAATCAATCATAACCATTCTTCATCAGATTCATCTAACTCCATATTTAAATCATCTAAATCATCTAACTTTTCCTCTTCATCCATGAACCCATCATCCTCATTGTGTTCATTGTTGACCTCATCATGATTTACATTTTCAATTGAACTTTGTATATCATCCATATTTACTTCTTCCATTAGAGCATGTGCGTCAAATAGTTGTATGATCTCATTGTCAATAAGAATAGTAATCATTCTCGTGGACTCTTCATCTTGAAAATAATCAATAGCAATTTGCTCATTTGAAAAATCTTCTTCATTATTCAGTGTCTCAACTATAAACAATTTTGCTCTAACCTTGCAAGCTGCCCACCAATCACTAGTATTTTTACTCCCACTTTGAGGATATTTTGTATAATAGACTTGTTGAGCTTGTCCAGCTAATACAAATGGCTCATTTGTTTGAAGCTTTGATTTATGATTGATATCAACCAACCCATAGACATTATCAACTTTAACACCATTGACAGGGTCAAACCAGTGACAATGTAGAATAACCACTTTGTTTTCAAATCCAACATATGATAATTCTAGTATCTCCTCAACAATACCATAATAGTCCAAATCATTTTCACCATATATGTTTCCTCGAACACATATCCCACTATTCATGGTGGACTTATTATGTCCATAATCCTTTGTATGGAATCTATATCCATTAACAATCAAACCATTATAAGAAGTCACAACCTTCAATGGGCCATAACTAATCTCTCGAATCTTTTGATCTTGGACATGACCTGTACTAACCTATGAATTATTGGAAAAGTGAAAACACATAATTATATTATTATTATAATTAATAAATATTAAATTGTACATTATAAAGAGTATGGGAGAGACTACTTACTTGTTGTTTCAACCATCTACTAAAATCTCTATCTCGAGCTATGAGTATTTCATCCTCAGATATATTAGGATTTCTTTCCTTTAGTGAATCCTCGAATTGTCTAACAATACGGTAATTAATAACATAACTAATATAATTATAAAATGCATAAACATATAAATTAAAAAGAAAACTTACTGAAGATAAGATTCTGATTCTTTACAATTCACCAAGATATATGTCTCAGCAATATGAAGTTCTTCATCTGTTAAGAATCTATGTTGACCTTTGCCAATAGGGCGACATGGATGTTTAAAAATAGACAATTTATCATCCAGTTTTTGTTCACCACCATCATCATTACGAGGAACATTAGTGTACCTTGTTTGAATGCTTGGATCAAAATATAAAGAAGCAAAGTTAGAAATTTCTTCCAAAATATATGCTTCACAAATAGATACTTCAACTTTTGCCTTATTTCGAACCTTCCTTTTCAAGTACAACATACATCTCTCAAATGGATACCTCCATCTATATTGCACAGGTCCTCTAACCTTAACTTCATATGGGAGATGTATTACCAAATGTTCCATTGAGTCAAAAAATGCTGGTGGAAAAATCTTCTCAAGCTTGCAAATTGTTTCAATGATGGAAAGTATGACATTGTCCATGATAGAAACACGTATTCCAACACAAATTTCTTTGAAGAACAAACTCAGTTCCGTTAAAACTTTCCATATTGGCATTGGCAACATGTCACGAAATGCCAAAGGAATAAGTCTTTGCATAAAAACATGACAATCGTGACTCTTCATTCCGTATATTTTTCCTTCTTCTAGATTAATGCAACGTGATAGGTTAGATGAGTACCCATCTGGAAACTTCAGTTGTTTTATCCATTCACACACCTTTTTCTTTGATCCAAATTCAAGGCATATGTTGCCTTTGGTTTTTTATACTTTTCATTCTCAACTACTAACTCTAACCTAGGACGTTTGCATATCAACTTCAAATCTTGTCTTGCATTTGCATTGTCTTTTGTGTTGTCCTTTATGTCCATAACAGTGTTGAACACATTGTCAAACACATTCTTTTCAACATGCATAACATCCAAATTATGTTAAATTAGATTGGTGGACTAATAAGGAAATTCCCAAAATATGCTTTTCTTTACCCAGTTATGAGTTCTACCAAAGTCGAGCTGCTTTATCTTGGTTGATTTCAAGCCAAACATATTTTCTTGAAGTTGATTCACTCTATTTAAGATATCTATACCGCTCAAGTGTTCTGGAGGTAAAGAGTTTTCTACTACAGACTTCTTAAAAGAGTATCGATCATGACGAAAAGGATGATCAATAGGCAAATGTTGACGATGACAATCAAACCAACAAGGCTTCCTACCATACTTCAAACCAAATGATTTACTATTCTCCATACAATATGGACAAGCAAGTCTTCCATGAATGCTCCACCCGGACAACATTCCATATGCTGGAAAATCACTTATTGTCCACAACAATGTTGCTTTCATAATGAAATTTTGTTTTTTCCATGTATCAAAAGTGTTTACCCCAATATCCCATAACATCTTTTATTCATCAACTAAAGGTCGGAGATACACATCTAAACTTTTACTAGGTGAATTTGGTCCAAGAATCACAAGTGTAAGAAATATGTATTCCTTTTTCGTACACATACTTGGTGGAAGATTATACGGTGTGACAAAAACAGGCCAACATGAATATGGGGTACCTGTATTGCTAATTGGATTAAAACCATATGTGCAAAGCCTAAGCCTAACATTCCGAGAATCTTGTGAGAATGTAGGATGTGTATGATTAAATTGCTTCCTAGCCTCTGCATCAGATGGAGGTGTCATCACTGATTCATCTTGACGTACTCCATCTACATGCCAACACATGTATTTTGAAGTATTCTTAGACATGTATAGGCGTTAAAGTCTTGGAACAAGGGGAAAATATCTCAATATCGAGCAAGGAACATCCTTCTTATTTGTAGATGTCTTCGGCTTAAATCGTGGTTCTTTACAGACCGAATAAACATTCTTGTCACTATTTTCCTTGTAATACAACATGCAATGATTAGGACATGCATCTATCTTCTCATATCCTAATCCCAACTCATTAACCATTTTCTTTGATCTATACAAATTTTCAGGCACCTTTCTGACTCTGGAAGCATGCTTTTAATTATGGAAATCATTTGATCATAACAATTTATACTCATGCTAAACCCTGACTTCAAGTTTAGGAGTTTTGTTGTAGCTGACAATTTTGAATGTTTTTTGCAACCATCCCATAAAGGTTCATCAACATCCCTTAATAAGTTGTAAAACTTTGCAGCTGAAGGATTTGGATCTTCTTCCACTTCAGAATTGATTCTACCCAAAGAAGCATCAATAATCATATCTACATATGGCCTTTTGCTCTCATCAATAGAATCTTGGATAACAGATGTTGATGAGTTATCTTCCCATTTCTTCTCACCATGAAGAGTCCAACTTACATAACCATCAACAAATCCATGATGATATAAATGTTTCTCCACATTAAATGATGTCTCCCAATAACGATTTCTACACCTTGTACAAGGAAAAGGAATGCGTCCTGTTACATCTGGAATTATTGGGTCTCTAGTAGCTATTTGAATGAAATCATCAACTCCATCTCTAAATTCTCCACTTATCATGCCAGATTGATCCTTTCTTTGTAACATCCATGTTCTATTAGGTCTCATGACTTGTCATTGGTGTGATACATTAAAACAATAATTATTTCAATTAAGCTAGCAATTAAAACAAATTGAATACATAACCCCTCCCACGTTTAACTCTTACACGAAAATGGTACCACATTCTAGAAAAGATAAAGAAGAAGTGAAACTAACTACAGATGGAATACCATCAACCAAATCAGAAATATATAAATGTAGAGTATGCAGATTTTGGTACTAAAAACAATTGATCTTTAAGCATATTAAGTTTCATAGAGGAATTCTGCAAACTAATAGAAGAGTAAGTGTGAAAGTTGAATTTCGAAACCCTATTCATGGTGTAAAGGACTCTAGGTGAAAATTATACTTTATAACCTTAAAATAAATGTTGACATCTCTATGTATTTGTATTCTGATAGTAAATATAAAATTATTATAATAAAAATATTTTCAATATGTTTATGTATTTGTATTCTGATAGTAAATAGAAAATTATTATAATAAAAATATTTTCAATATGTTTATAGTAATATGTATATAATTTATTTACTTCAACATTATTTTTACTTTCTTACATTAAAGAACTTAAGTACAAATAAAGATAATGAAAATGTGATTAATTTAATGTAAGTAATAAAATCTTTATTTCCTTGGTTAGTTCAAGTTAAAAAATTTCAACATTAAATCTTGAAAACCACTTAATTTAGAAGTTATTTTCACAAAAAAACTCGAAATGAACATCATGTTCAAAATTGTTTTACATATTTTAAAATAAAATAAATTAAGGGTAGAGAATTTTATTTTAACATCTCTAAATAGTTGTGATAGTTTTTTGCACAACGCAATATGGAAATAAATTAGTTAGTTTTAGCAGTCATGTGACTTAAAGTAAAATAAGCATTATAAATATGTTTCAAATAAGTATATTTGTTATTGTTTAAATCTTACTACATTTTGAAGTTATCAACACTTAAAATGTTTTATAAAATATAAAATAATATACTATACACATATTTTAGTTTTAGTTTAATTGTATACTGAAAATATTTTCAATATATTTTTTTTTTAGTTTTTAAATATTTTTTCTTCTTTGTAATAAATTAAATTTCATGTACATAAATCTTTGATTTTATATTTTTGGTTATTTTCTTACAAGTTTTAATTGCATTGAATTTTATAGTTAACAAAGATAGAACTAAATTAGAAGAATTTTCAATTTTCTAAATAACCAAGTTGAGGAGAATAGGTTTGCTAACCTTGTACTTCAATCTTCCCCTAAATGAACAAGTACATGTGGCCTCATATCAACAACCAATAGACATCGCTAGTTTTGAAACCTCTGTTGCAATGATTCCTGTGGAACGACCAGCAGTGTAATTAGTTTGTCAGATGAATCAAATTCCAGATTGTTAGTATCATCTCAACAAAATATTAAGGAACACTGTAGTCCAATGGGAAGTGGACTATATTGTTCCACAATTGAGGAAGGAGAAGAAAAATCATGTAATGATGATAGGAAAGAGTTCATTGACAGTTTCATCCCAAGGCTCTGTCATTTCATCCCAAATTTCTAGAGATTTTTCAAATGATCAAAATCCTGAGAAAATTGGATCATGTTCAGATAGCAACTCGGAAGTAGAAGTTCTATCGAAAACAACAAAGTACAACCATTTTGATAGTAACACTTCTTTCAGTAAACTCCTTTAAATGGTTAGTTCAACCAAGTTTTATGAAGATAACAATAAGAAAAGCAAATCAAATATGAACTTAAGAGATGCATATGATCAACCTTTATGCAGGCAGCATGACAACCCAAAAGAAAGCTTGCAAAAATCAAGTGTTACTCAAGGCTCTTCAGAAGCATCCATCAACCTCTCCCATGACTACTTTGATCCTTTCGAAACCAAATCATCAAGTGACTTGATGAAAAAGGATGAAAATGTTATGAACAGATCTAGTTCACAAACAACAGAACCTGCCAGCCAAGTTGCAATTACTCTTTCTCAAACTATGGTGTCTCTAGTCCATCCTCAGGAATAAAGCAATCACCAACAGCAAAGCTTTTTCAATTTCAACAGCCAAGGACAAACTCAAGATCTTATGCAAAAAGAAAGAGGATCAGATCTTGGCAAGCAAGAAAATGCCACGAATGGAACCAATGAGATAAGTTATGCCCCAATAAAAACAAAGAGCAAGGGTCAAGGAAAACATCAAAAGGATGATTTTAACTGGGATAGTTTAAGAATAGAAGCACAAGCTAAGGCTGGGAAAAGAGAAAAGACAGCAAACACCATGGATTCTTTGGATTGGGATGTTGTGAGATGTGTAGATGTTAATGAAATTGCCCAGACCATCAAAGAACGGGGTATGAACAACAGGCTTGCAGAACGGATTCAGGTAGAATAAAATACCATGAAATACTTATAACTTTCTTGAGACAGACACCCTATGAATGCAGCTTATAGTACATGATACACTATGTAGAATTTCCTGAATAGACTGGTTGAAGAACATGGAAGCATTGACCTTGAATGGCTGAGAGACGTTCCACCAGACAAAGCAAAGTAAGTCCAGTGGTTAATTAAACTTCCTAATGAAGTACTATTTCTTATACAATAAACTTAGCATTTATTTAATCTTGTTGGTGAAACCAACATCCCGAACTCTCTCATTACACATACAGAGAATACTTGCTCAGTGTAAAAGGATTGGGATTGAAAAGTGTGGAATGTGTGCGACTTTTAACACTGCATCATCTTGCCTTCCCGGTAAGTTGAAAGAAATTTGTGCAATTACTGGAATATAGAATAAATCTGATAAATTATTGACATATAACACAGGTAGACACAAATGTTGGACGAATAGCAGTTCGACTAGGGTGGGTACCTCTGCAGCCACTACCCGAATCATTGTAGTTCGACTGGGGTGGATAAATTTTTTGGACTAGACATCAACATGAAAAAATATGCAACTATACCAAACTAAGACTTGGCTCCATTATTTGGATGCATTTACCCAACTCACCTTTCATCGAAGTCAATTACTACTAAAAGGTGAAACGACAATAATAATGATAAGCAGCAAAAAGGTGAAACGGCAACAAGCTACGTGCAATAACCAAGTGACAAATGATAAGCAACGCCAGTTTCAAAAGTTCAGAGTCAAATTTAAGAAAACTTTCGAATTAAATTTGAATAATAAGAAAATACAATTGCAATAATAATGACAATAGTAACACTAAAATCGTCACAACTGCCATGTTTTATATCAATCACACATGAGTTTCTTGAACTATAACTGGTTCTAAAAATTCACATCTCTCAGCTTGTGCTCAACTGTACTTGGCAGTAGCTTACAAGCTGCAGAAAAATGATAGTGTTTCCTCTAAGCATTTACTGCAAGTGTTTTTGTGATTCTCCTAGGTTTTGTGATTGCTTCGATGCAATTTGGTAAGCCAATAAATTATATCAAGCGATGAATTACATATGACTTTGTATTGTCTGATAAATCATGAATGACTTTGTATTGTCTGATAAATCATGAATTGTCTGAACCATACTAACCTACGATCGTTGCAATCTGAACTACCGATGAAACTGAACTTGAACCGATGAAACTGAACTTGAACTTGATAATATTGCTGCAACCTCCCAAACTTGGTTCTCTTCAAAATAGTTAATCGATTAGAAAACGTTTTTTCTCCAAACCAACTTCGAAGAAGGTGAACGAGAAATGACAGAGGTTGAGATAATTAACTTGATTTAGGAACCAAACTCGACGTCATTGCAACCTTTTCGGTACTGTCTCCAAGCTGAAATCAAAACCCTAATGTTCACACTTCTTCATTATACAAAATCCGACAGCCTTCGATGCGAGCTTCCGGTGCCTGCGAGTCACTATACGAAATCTGATAGCCTTCGATGCGAGCTTCCGATGCCTGCAAGTCTCCGACCGTTCAAGCAAAAGGCAAAGTGATCCAAGAGCAGATGGTTTTATTCGAATGTTCAAACAGTGACATGAATGTCTCCGACAAACAACTGTTTAAAGTTTCATACGAATAGGATTAAGTTTTAAGTTGTATGCTTTATGTTTTTAATTCGTTTTTAAAGTTTCATACGAATAGATTCAGTTATAAGTTTTATGTTTTTAATTCGTTGACTTTCATTTTATATGTTGTATCATTTTCATTTATTTATAGTATTTATAGTATTTATAGTATTTATATTATATATATATATATATATAATATTATATAAAATATATATATTTTTTAAAGTTAAGTGTTTAATTAAATCAAGTTAAATATTCATATTTTATAAATAAAATACATACATACAATTTATTTTTATTTATAATATATCCTAAATAATTTATTTCATATTTAAAATTTTTTAAAAAATAAAACAAACTGTACCATAAATATAACAATATATAATAATATGTGACAATATAAATTAATTATTAATTTAATAATTCTTTTATTCAAATAAATTAATATAAAATATAAAAAAATAGCGTAAAAGATAATAAATAATTATCAAAATAATAACTAATCATTTCATTTTCTATATAATTAATAAGAATTGTTTTAATACCTTTTGTAATAATATTTAAATGGAAAAAAATATTGTTTTAGTTAAATGGTAGTTATTATTTAATATATATATATATATATATATATATATATATAAAATAAAAATAATTTACAAATAATGGATTAATTTATATAATAATAAAATATATTTTTGAAGATTAACATTGATAGTTTTTAAAAATTTCTTTAATAAATTCATTTTTTATAAAATAATTTGTATATTATTTTTTTAATTAGAAATTCTATTTATTAGTTTTGGATTAGCAATAAAATAATTTTATAGTTAAAATCATAGCTAATTAGCTTCAACTTAATTATCATATTATGTTGTATCCAATCCCTAACTATTAGCTACAACTTAACTGCAATATTATGTTGTGTCTAATCCCTAACTAATTAGCTTCAATTTAACTACCATATTATGTTGTGTCTAATCCCTAACTAATTAGCTACAACTTAGCTACAATATCTATGTTGTGTATAATCTTTACCTAATTAGTTACAATTTAGCTACCATATTTATGTTGTGTTTAATCCCTAACTAATTAGTTACAACTTAGCTACCATATTTATGTTATGTTTAATTCCTAACTAATTAGCTACAACTTAGTTATCATATATATGTTATGTCTAATCCCTAACTAATTAGTTACAACTTAGCTACCATATTTATGTTGTGTTTAATCCCTAACTAATTAGCTACAACTTAGCTACCATATTTATGTTATGTTTAATTCCTAACTAATTAGCTACAACTTAGTTCCCATATATATGTTATGTCTTATCCCTAACTAATTAGCTACCACTTAGCTACCATATTTATGTTGTGTTTAATCTCTAACTAATTAGCTACAATTTAGCTACCATATTATGTTGTATCTAGTCCCCCACTAATTAGCTACAACTTTGCTACAATATTTGTTTGTCGCTAATTTGTCTCTAATTAGCGAGTAAAATTTTCCCTCGCAAATCAGCAAATTTCTTGTAGTGTCAACACCCCTCCACACACTCAACCACTTGAGCTACCATTGCTCCTTTTCACAACTCTTCGCATTTATATTTAATTTTTTCAGGTCTTACACTTCCAATTTTTTTCTAATTCCCATATCACGTAGGTAGAACCTTGCACGGATGCCATCCTTAGACTTAATAGGAACATTCAACAATGTACCTATCACATTGTCAAATACATTTTTTCCCAATATGCATCACATCAAGAAAATGTCTAATGTACAAAGACTTCCGATATGGCAAATAAAAAAGGATTGACTTTTTCCACCACTTACATGTGACAAGATCTCTTCAAAAAGGTTTACCTTGTTATTTATGTTCTTTACTTTATCAAAACCTTTATCACCAAACAACAATTATGGAGCTCTAAGTTCTTCTATTCTTCCATTAAACGCTTTTCTCCACTCTCAATAATGATGTTTTGAAGGTAAGAATCAACGATGGCCAAGAAATACACTTTTCATACCATGTTCCAATTGCACCCAATCTGTATTATCTTCACATATACGACATGCATATTTCCCTTTGATACTATATCAAAATAGATTACCATTTGTTGAAAAATCATTAATTGTGCCAAAAAACATTGCTTTTATCTTGAAACTTTCTTCCATATGGCCATCATACACCTTTACACCTTCGCTCCACATATCCTTCAAGTCTTCAATCAAAGGTGTCAAGTATTTGTCTATGTCATTCCCTTGATGTTTTGGTCCTGGAATTAACATGGACAACATCATGAACTTCCTTTTCATGCATAGCCATTGAGGTAGATTAAATATAATTATAACCATAGGCCACATGCCATTTGAGTTTCTTTGCATACAATGTAGACTTATTCGATTAGTAGACAAAGCAAGACATAGGTTTCTTGGTTCTTTCTCAAAATTAGGGTAATCATGGTCAAGTATTGCCCATTAAGGAGAATGTGCATGGTGTCAAAGCTTTCCATCACATGTCCTTTCTTCCGCATGCCATCTTATGTTCTTTGCGTCTTGTTTATTATGATACATACGCCTAAATCTTAGTATTATAGGAAAATACCATACCACTTTGATCGTCGCTGAATTTTTCTTATAGTGCAATGCCCTACATTTAGGGCATTTATCTTATGGTGCATATTCATTTTAAATATCAAACACTTGAGGAAAATCTCGCATATCCTTTTTGATAACATTTGCAATCTCCTCAACTTGGTCTAACTCATATGTTGTGTTAGTCTCTTTTGGTGCATTACTTATACTATCATGCAAATCATGATCTATATCTATTTTTCTATTGACACCGTGTTTGGTTCAACATGAATAATTTTTATCAATTCCTTTCCATGCTAAATGTTCTTATAATTTATCTATAGTTACCGTAACATCTTGGCCGGATGTTACTAATTTAAATAAATAAAAATAGAAATTAATAAATGCTCAACAATTAATAAACCTTTTTCCCAAAACGCGGGAAAAATTTAAATTTTTATTTTGAGCGTTTAAATCTAAAACCATAATCCACTTAAAAATATTACAATTCAAAATCTTATAATCATATTGAAATCGAAATAAAAGAAATACAAGTCTTTAAATTAATTCCCATGCTAGCCCCTCTCCGGCTCTAAGCGTTCGCATAATCATCTACAACACCATTTGCTCCCTGTAACGACTTACATGATCATCGCCAAACATAAGCAGATAGGGTGAGCTCAAAGAATAGAAGAAATAATAAGCATCACAATGTAAACCTACATCCCAACTTATTAAATTAACCCAACACCCCTTCAGAGAACCTCCATCTTCTAACACTAGAAATCATTGCCACCACCATGTACATCCAAATTCTACACACTTTGATAATGGCCTTACGTTAACACTTCCCATGAGCCACCACTCGTAGATCACACGTGCGGAAATCACCTCTAACAGTTCAAGCACACATACAGACTAATAATTACATGCTCATATGAATTTATATGTCCATACTGCATTATTCTAAGATCCAATTATAAATTAGGCATAAGTACTCTAACATTTGTGTTCCTACAAAGAACAAATAAAAAATATCAGGGAACACAAATAATGTCTTACCTCAAACCTTGACCCTTCGAGCCGGCTCCTTCTTGGCTTGTACATGTCATCTCTGAATGTAACCGGTCTGGACCCTTAGGGGGTTACATGCAGAGAGGGCTCCGACGATCAAGTCAACAAAAAGTTATACAAAAGTCAAATCTCAGATTAGGGAATTAATGAAAATGTACCCCTTAATTGCTGGGGTCCACGCATATTTATAGAGTTATTAATTATGTCTTGTCATCTTTCTGGGCTGGATCAATATTTGGGTCTTAGATAGGCTTGCGCTTGGCCCAAGCCCTGTGTTTGCGCTTGTTGGTATTAGGGACCCTTGTTTGCGACATTCTAAGTTTAGGGTTATTAACTTATTATGTATTGTCCTTTGCAGTAGGCGGCCTGGGCTGCTATATGGTTCTGCTTGACTAGTTACCTATGTACTAATTTTATTTGTGGGGCTATGTCTAGGCAGTCTTGGCTGTGTAGTTGCCTTGGTCTGCCTAGGTATAGTACAATTCTCAATTTGGATCCCTACCAACACATAATTTAACCTTAAGTACAACTTACCCATTATATACATTTTGTCCTAAATATCGGTTTCCCAAGTTAAACCATGAATCACATAATTTTAACAGGAATCCATTATGCCAATAACAACTCAACACCCACAACTGAATAATACATCCAACTCATATAGGTTCATAAATTTATTTAACCCCAGTTGTAGCCCGCCCTTTTATCATAATGCCTCATGGCCAGTCACAATTCACCTTAAGTTGCACACTTATACCTTTGCATTTAAACATATAATGGTCCAACAGTTCATTCCATTATATTCTAGTAGTCATATATATATATATATATATATATATCCAATGCTAAGAGCGGGGGAGGGGGGATTGACTTGGCTAGTTAAAAAATAGGAAGTCTTTTGAAGGTTTAAAACTGTTTTAAATTGAATAAATTCGATTACCAAGTTTGGATGCAAACACCTTTGTACAATACACTTTCAACCGATCAAAAACAAAGTTAGTCGATTGATTTTACTAGACATATGTTGTACTGGTATAATCAATCGATTGAATTAGAAAAATAGTCGATTGAAATACTGGGAATAATTCAGAAATGTAGATTTGTGATTTAAAGCAAGAGCCACCAAAACACTCAAGAATATCAAAATGATGGTTTAAATCCAAATTCTTTAAACTTTGAATGATAATGCAAGAGAAAAGGTTTAGAGAAAAGATTGATGCATGAGATTTTTATATTGGTTCACTCAAACTTGATCTACATCCAGTTTGTAAAGGCAACTTGAGCCCGACTTTGCACTATTTCAAAAGATTTACAAAGTTTACACTCTTACACTTTCAAAATTAGCAAAAAACACACACAAAAGACTCTTGAATCACACAAGAATCACAACAACACAACAAGACACCTCTTGCAGACTTGGAAAACCACCAGGCACACACACAAAGCTTGAGAAAGATCAAACCTTTGTGGTAGCAAAGCCTTGCCTACCCTAAACACCTTCTCCAAGCTTCAAACACAAGCAAAAGCTTCAAGAATTGATCTAACATCAATCTTCACCAGCTGCAAACTGAATGATCACGAAAGAGAGAGAATTTCAAGGTTTCCAGAATGGTTTCACACTCAAAAATGGTCTTGCTACCTCTCTTTCAAAAATCACAACACTTATAGTCAAACTGTTACAAAATTCAACATGTTGATTTTCACATCAATTGGTTGATTTCACTTAACTTAAGTGAACTCAGTCGATTAAAAAATAAATCAACTGATTGAATAGGTCATAGTTTATGACTATTGTAGCTAACCTTTTAACTTATTGAAAATTCATTCAACAGATTAAAAGACACATTTTAACCTATTGAAAAATATTTCAACAGATTAAAAGACTCAATAAAGACCATATGCATCTAATACATGCTAAATGGTCTACAAAGTGAGTTACAAACATCAAGCTTGTTTTCCTAATCATTGATCCATATTGAGGGCATGCGTTCAAGGCTTGTTCAATATGAGCAACACCAAATCTCCATGACTTCATCAATGTAGGCATGATTCCAAAGAATTGGCTTCAAGTTACTTCAACAAAGCTTCATCAAATCTTCATGAAACTCACCATCTAGGCTTCAAATGTTAACATACCCCAATTTATACATGTTCACATAACCATCAATTCAGAATCATACTGACATTCCAATTCACCAATTTGAAACCACGTCGCCACTAAATCATACAATTTCACATATAACAACTATTCACACAATTAATTTAGGATTCTCAAGATTTCCCTATATCCCTAATCTTTTTTTAACCCTCAAGAACCTTCATCTTAAATCATCCATAATTCAATAACTTATAATCACTATAGTGATAGTCGCGGTAATATACGCATTCCTAACATTCATCGTGAATAAAAAGAACCCATAACAGCCTAGAAACCCCACAAAATTCCAAAAAAAAAAAAAAACCCAACAATACTCGCTTCGCCTGGCAGGTCAAACCCTATCACCAGTCGATGCATGGCAAAAACCAAAAAAACACATGTAATTGCCCTAGCTCTTGCTTCCCCCTCCCATGCTTCATTCTAGCCTTCTCTTTCCTCTCTAGGTTACTAAATCATCACTATTTCAATACCCTCACTACTGCCATTACTTGATTCCTTGCACCATAAAGATCCTATTACCCATATTTATGTTCAATAAATAATTATTTATTTATTTAATTTCTCAGGTCTTACATTCACTACCCTTGAATGACAACTATTCAAGCAAGGACAAATGATTCTACTAGGATGTTTTGCCTACTAAACTGCAAATCTACGAAACTCTTTCACCACATCCTCATATTCTTTTGATAATCGACTAACAATATATTCTCAAACTAATATCATTTGCAATATCAAACTATAAGATATTATTTATCGTACCTCATCTTTGAAGATACTGTGATTTCTGTGATGAAAGTCCACAACTGCAAATTAAGAAAATAATGAAAATGCAATTAGTAAAAAATGAAAGAACTAGTTAAATTATTGCATATCATGTTTCATCCACTAATAAAAAATTTATTTAATAAAAAACAATCACTATTATACCTACATTATAGTAATTCACACAAGAAAAACCTTTTTTATTCACATTGATAAACAAAAAGACCTTACATTATAGTCTTGCATAACATCATTTTATCTTATAAGTATATATTTCTTGAATGATCAGATTTAAAACAAATATGTGTTAACTTAAATTTTACTGTGTTGTTTAGAGTCAAACAAAATTCAAATAATACCCCTAATGTAGTAGGGACGATGACTCAAGGTTGAATCCAAGAAAATGGTGTGTGTTAAGTTTAGCTGGCACAATTAAATTTCACTGAAAAGAAAATAAAAATAAAACAAAGGGGGAAAAAGAAATTTTGAAACTAAGAAAAAGTGCAGAATTTTATTCAATTAAAACTAAACTATATGCATGAATGAAAATATGTCATGAATGCAATGCATGAGTAGAATCTATTGGAATGAGGAATGGTGAACTAAATCTAAAGTGGAATAATGAAGAATATAAGGGAAAGATGCATGAGTGATCATAATTGAGACTTGGCAATGCATGATAGAATTTCCACTACACCAGAACCAAAATTTGAAAGAATTAAAAAATAACCAAACTGAATTTCTCATGTGTATGTGGACTTACATGCTATGAAAGGGTGAAATCTAATGGAAAGATGATATGAACTTAGTTGGAATGAATATGAACCTAAATGACTGATAAGTGTTGTTTCAGATCCATGTAAATGGGACATGATGCAATGGCAAGATTAGGTGCATGAGTGAGTGGATCCTAGGCTAATGCAGATTCCTATTGTTTACTACGATGCAAGTGTTAATTTATGCTCTAAAGAAGGCACTTAGGATGGCATCCACTGATCGATATTCAAGAATCCATATGGCACTCTTAAGAAAATTTGTGACAACATTACATTAGCACCTAGCAGTAGTAAGACAATTCAATTGTGCATAAAACCAGATTGCAACTTACCATTAGTTAGTGACAAGATTTATTGTAACAACACATTAGAATAACTTGAGGTGCAACAATGAATTTCAAATAATAATATTGAATGCTCAATCATAATAAACTAACAAATGGATATACAAGTGCACATGAAACTCTAGACAGATTTGAAACATAACCTACCACAGCACCAAGCCCACCGGATTCGATTTCGTATACAATGCGAAGCTACATTAGAACATTTATGAAATTCTCATGGTATTAGCAAACTAGCACATAACATCTGTACACCAGACCATTACAACAACATCATACCAAAATTGAAATCAGTATCAAGATGAAAATGGAATTCAATGCAAATTTGATGTTCAATTCACACCAGTCAACCCAAAGTAGGCTTATTTCATAAGCAATGCAAATGCATGATGCAAATGGAACCATAAAAGAGCAGTAGCAAACCAGAATGCTTCACCACTAAATTTATCTTGTGAAAATCAGAACCTCTGCATTTTCATGTTCTAAATTGCAAGGCAACCATGCTCTCTACAAATGCTAAAATGATTGATGCTAAAAAGTTATGAAACCTAGAGATCCAAGAAAAACTACCACTAAAATTCATGAATCAAAAGCTACTGTAGTAAAGTAAAACTAAAGCAAGGAAAGGGAACTTGGTGCAAAAACTTAAAACAAAAGAACAAGCATAAAGATAAAAACTGACTTAGTGCTTGAACTATAGCCCTTTTGCACTCGAGAAGACATCTTGGAACTTTATGCCCATTTTGGGGTCATATGGATTCCATGAAGGAACCAATATTGTGTGCAAATTAGTGAACCAAGTTCGAACACTATCACAACAATGGAAACTGAACGAGAAACTGAAAACATTAAAGGAAATCTAGATTGCTACAAAATTAAAAGGCAGAAAACATAAAATGGAATTTAAAACTGCATAAATTAAAGGCAAGAAAACTTAAAACACAATCAAAGCTTAAACAACCAAATTAAAAGTTAGAAATTAGAAATTATAATTGAAATTTAAACTAGTGTATTTCATTGAAATCGACGAAGTTAAAAGCATACAAGAGAAGAAAGTGCTAGAAATTTAAATGATGAAATGAATGTCTTTTAATCTAATCCCGATTTCTGATTCTAAGTGGGTGAACTAAGTAAAGCTACCTAATACACAAGGGAGAACCCCAATTTATGAAGGCTACTTTGTGCTTATTAGAAAATGGAGAACCCCTCTTACAATACACTCTTTCCCTCTTTGGCAAGAACACGAATAAGAACTCTGGAACCCTTTCCTCCTCACAATTATCTCTGTCTCACTTCGTCGGGGCTCCCAATCAAAACCTAATTCGACCATTTTAAAACCCCCCAAACAAAAAATAAGAAAAGGAAAACCCAAAAATTGCCTAACCATGATCCTTCCTTTCGAACCAGAATCACGAATTTGAAACCCCACTAATGGCGCCCTTGATTTTCTTCGATCTTCCCCTAGTTCTCCATATCGAATCAGCCTCAGATCACCTCCCCCCAATTCACATCAGCATCACTTTCGATCTCTCTCTCCTATCAAATCTCGTACCTTAGACTTGGTTCGTACCTATCAAGATACAGGCAGTATCAAGTTCTAATTTGTGGTGGAGTGCTTCTCGTGCCTTTGAATCAGCATCAACAAGAATATGCCCTCTTAACTGAAACTGTGCATTTTGGGTGAAGTATTGATCTACAAATAAGAAAGATTGGAGTCAAGGGGTCTAGAATCCAAATTAGCAAAAAAAAAAGGGTTTCCTAGCAAAGAAAATTTATTAAAAAGGGATTTTTAAAATGGGCAAACTAAATAAAAAAATACTATTATAACTAACATTTTTATCACATTTTTATAACAAAATAAAAAACAAAAAGTAGTTAATTCAAAAAGTAGTTAATTCAAAAAGTACTTTTTATAACAAAAAGTAGTTAATTCAAAAAGTAGTTTATCACATTTAAAATGGGCAAACTAAATAAAAAAATACTTTTTATAACAAAAAGTAGTTAATTCAAAACAAACAATTATTTATTTAAACTTAAAGAGGAAAGTTTAGAATGGAAAAATACTGAAAAATGGAGTCCTAACAATATGTCGACTATTCATCCATAATTTTTTTCTCCAAATCATACCATGTCTTTAGAATGATGTTGAGGTTGTTGCAATCCACAAAATCCAAATTATGCACAAAAATTTAATTAGATTTAATCATTGTACAACTAAATTTACTACGCCTATCTCCTAGAATATAAATCAACAACTAATCTGGGGATCTATAGGTTCTCAAGGTAAAGGCGTTGGAAAACTTGTGACGATGAATGATGAGAAGATTGAGTTTGGCTTGCTAGATTTGATGAGGGTAGCCACATAAGTTATTAGAAATGGAAGCTTTCTTACAAAGACGTCATGGCTAATGGAGTGGTAGCGGTGGTGAAAAGGAGTAGAGAGATGAACATCAAGGTGTTGAAGTGTCTTAATAGATCATAGCAACCAAAGGTCACGACTATTTTAGAATCAAGAGACCTATCTACATTGACTACGATTACATTGTTTGGCAAGTTGAGGGAGCATGAAATTGATATGCAAAGGCTAAATGATTTAGAGTCAAGTGAGAAAAAGGTGAAGAATATAGCCTTGAAGACTAGCACCAAGAGGAATGATGAACCCAAGGATGAGGTGGCTGAATCAAGTGACAATCAGAACTTGAATCTTTTTGTCAAAATGTTTGGGAAGTATCTAAAATAGAAAGGCAACAAAGGTAATCAACAGAGGTACACTTCCAAATGAAATGAGTCAAATTCTTATCATATCACTTGTTATAGTTATGGAAAGCAAGGAAATATCAAGATTGAATGTCCAAATGTTAACAAAGAAAAGGAGAAGAGTTTTGACAATAAAAAGGAGAAAAAACCAATGGAGAGACGTGCATACATATCATGGGAGTACAATGATGATTCAATAAGTAACTCATCACAAGATGAGGGTGAGGAAGCCAGCTTATGCCTCATGGTTGGTTATGAATCATCTTGATTAAGTCAAGTAAACTCTCTAGACAAAAATGACTACAATCAATTGTTCAATGATTTTGAAGAGTTGTATAATGAAACAAACAAGATTTCTACATTAAACAATCAATTGAAAGGCTTAAACAATTGGCTAGAAAATAGAGTTAGTCAACTGGAAACAGAAATAGTTGATTTAAAATCTGATTTCAAACGCTTATAAATGATTTACAATAATTCAATCTATTGTTGTATAAATAAACCAATTGAAAAACCTTGTGAAAACTGCATAGTTTTAAAAAATCAAGTGAAATACCTTTTGAAAACTTGTGCAAAGTTCACAAGAGGGAAAACAAACTTTGAAGTTGTTCTTGGCTTTCAAAATTGTGTGTTTGGGAATGTTGGACTTGGTTACAATCCAATATACAAAAAGAAAGCCAAGAAGTTCTCTAGTTTCTTTTCAAAAAGTAAGCCAAATGATATGCCTTTCATTTCTTACAACTATTGTATGAAGAAAGGTCATATTATTAAGAATTGCTAAAGGGGTTACGAAATGGATCCCAAAAGGATCTAGAAAGGATCTAGAAAGGTGTAACCATGATGGACCCAACCTATCAAAAGGTACCAAGTAATACAAATCTATTTTGCAGGTCATAAAAAGTTAGAAGAAAGATTTGTGGTACCTTGATAGTGGTTGTTCGAGCACATGACATATGAGAAGACCAAGTTTGATAATTTGGAGTTGAAGGATGAAGGATTTGTGACTTATAAAGACAACAACAAAGGAAGAATACTTGGAAATGGAGTCACAAGCAATAGATCCTCATTCAACATCAAGAATGTGCTACTTGTAGAAGGGTTAAAGCACAATTTGATAAGTAGAAGCCAATTGTGTGACAAAGGTTTTAAAGTTGTGTTTGAACCAAATCATTGCCTTATATATGATGTATGTGGTAGTATTGTATTGATAGGAAAAAGAGTCAACAATATATACTTGCTTCATATGCATCATGCATCATTTAGCATTCATTGTATGTTTACAAAAGAGGATGATAATTGGTTATGGCATAAGAGGCTTTGTCACATACACATGCAAAATTTTAATTGGCTAAATAGAAAGCAGTTGGTTAAAAGTTTACCAAAACTCATTTTTGAGAAGGATAGAGTATGTGAAGCTTGTCAAAAGGAAAAACAGACCAAGGTCTCTTTTAAACCCAAAATTGTGTTTCAACTGAAAGACCTTTGGAGTTTCTTCACATGGATCTATTTGGTCTATCTTGAACCATGAGTCTTTGTGGAAACCTTTATGCATTAGTCATAGTAGATGATTTCTCTAGGTTTACATGGACTTTATTTTTAGCAGCCAAAAATAACACATTCTATGCTTTCAAAAGACTAGCCAAGGTTTTAGAAAATGAAAATAGTTATAAGGTAGTGTCTACTCAAAGTGATCATGGTGGAGAGTTTCAAAATGAAATATTTGAACACTTTTGTGAAAATCATAGGATTAAAAATAACTTTTCTGCTCTAAGAACTCCACAACAAAATGGAGTAGTTGAAAGAAAGAATAAATCACTTGAAGAACTAGCTAGAACCATGTTAAATGAAAACTCACTACCTAAGTACTTTTGGTCTGATGCAGTCAACACAACTTGTTTTGTTTAATCGTGTGTTGATTAGGCCTATTTTAAAACAAAACCTATAAGCTTTTCAAAGGGAGAAGGTCTGTTTCAAGTCACCTAAAAGTATTTGGTTGTAAGTGTTTTATCTTAAATAATGGCAAAGAGCAACTTGGAAAGTTTGATGCCAAAGTGGATGAAGGTGGTTTTCTTGGTTATGCTATACATGGTCATGTATATAGAGTTTATAATAAAAGACTAATGAGTGTTGAAGAGTCCATGCATGTTGTATTTGATGAAACTAACCTAGAGTTGCTAGATCAAGTGTCAAAGAATGCAAATGAAGATGATATACTGTAGGAAAATAAATATGTTGCAGAAAGGCAATGTGCTACAAAAAATCAATTGAATGAAAAGGAAAAATAACCGACTGAAAAGAAAAAACAACCGACTGAAATAACTATAGACAACAACTTACCGAAGGATTGGATTGAACCTAAAGGGCTATCAAAGGACAACATTGATGAGTCATTATTTCCCCTTATCCCATTGCCCTTTTGTTCCATTCTTGATGCTTGTTTAATGCTTAATTATCTTTTGTTAATGCATTTTCCGCAATTGGGATTCATTGGGCTATTATTCCAAATTTTGAGTAATTTAGCATTAATTGGTCTCATTTTTGTCTCTAAAAATATTTAGGTCCTTTGTGAAGCAAATTTTTGAGCTTAGATGTTAATCATAAGGTCAAGAGAGAGTTGACACGTGATTTCCACATCATTGCCACGTTTGCGACATGTAGTCAGCCTGTCCACGTCATTGGGCCAACATTTTCAGCCCATAGTGGCATTTTTATAATTATGAGTGGCAGAATGACAGTTTGGTAAATACTTTGATTTGTAGTAATGTGACCACGTTTTTAGGTCATTTTTCTCATGGGAAGCATCTCTCTTCTTCCCCAATCGGTTTTTACGTTCTTAGGAGAGCACCCACTTAGGGTTTTTCGATTTTGGTGATTTGAGACCATAAAAGCACTCCATAACTTAGGGTTTTCGTCCCATTCAATAAAATTTATGTTTGTTCACTCTTTCCCTACTCTTCTAATGCAATTTCATTTCTGTTTGAACTATTTTTTGAATTCCATGTCTAGCTAAGCTTTTGGTATTGATTCCTTGAAGAAATTGAAATGAAACCATGAGGTTGGTGTTCGTTTTGATTTTCTCTTCTGGTTTGCCCTTCTTCAAGTTGCGTTTTTATGGTAAAACACGAAATTGATGGATGCTCAATCTTAATTTCGTATTTCTACACCTAAAGTGACTTATAATAATGCTTAATGAGTGTGGGTCGTTCATAGTATGCTTAATCTGAGTGCCAATTGCTTGAAGTATGCTTGACTTAATGGCATATTTAACTCATGTTAATTATCGCTTAGTTGATTAATTTCGGGTTTCATGGGAGCAAATTTGATAGAACAATTAGTTGTGTAATCTGTGATTAGGGAAATTTTAGTTGAATCAAGGAATCAATATGTTTTGAAATTTGTTTGATTAAGTTTTGCAATAACGTTTTGTTAATTTTGTGTTTAAAACTGAATATGCCAAATCAACCCCTCCTTGTTGAATCTAGAACCATTGAGTGAAAACAATTGTCACTGGAGACGACCTTGGGTTAATTCCTGAGTACTGCATTTACATGTTTTATTTGGTCATTATTGGTGATATTAGACAAGGAGTATCCATTATACGCAAACTTGTATTTTTGTGAATGTGTTGCTTTTGTATCTCAAATTGAACCTAAAAATGTGAATGATGCTTGCATGTGTAACTTTAAATTTCATCAAATGGATGTGAAAAGTGAATTTTTGAATAGTTTCTTAAATGAAGAAGGGTATGTATCACTAGAGGGGTCAATTTAACCCAGCCCACAGGGCTTGGCCCTGGCTCACGTGGGCTAAGGCCAAAAAAACCCACATTGAAAAAAAGCCACCATCAAAGAAGCCCACATGGTAAAAAACCCCACAAAAGCCTTGTGGGTCAAGGCCAACCCATGGGCTTTCATCTTTAACATGAAAAATATATTATTTTTTAAAATGTATTATTATTTGTGGGACGGGCTGGAAGATTTGAATGGCCAGCAATCCGAACAAGCACGACAAACTGAACAGGCACAATGACTCAGACCTGCCCGACGACCTGAACATGCCTCACGATTTAAACGGGCCCGAGGATTTGGACGGGCTTGACTATCCGGTCAGGCCCAACGATTCGGATAGGCCAAATGACTCGGACTAGCCCGACGACACGGATGAGCCCAACGATTCAAACTAGCCCGAAAATTCGAACGGGCCTAACGACTTGTACAAGCATGACGACCCATCGGGTTTGACAACCCGGACGAGCTCGACGAACCAAACGGGCTTGATGACCAAGATGAGTCTAACGACCAGAACGGGCCAAACGAGTCAGACAAGCCCGATTATTTGAACCGGGCCAACGACCTGGATAATCCCAACAACTCGAACGAGCCTTATGACCTCGATGGGTAAAATGACTTGGACAGGCATGTCCAAACCTTCGGACTCGTCTAGATAGTTTAGCCCGTTTGGGTCGTCAGATCCATACGGGTCGTTGGACTCGTTTGGATAGTTGGGTCTGTTTGGATCGTTAGGCTCGTCCGGATCGTTAGACTCGTCCAAACTATTGGGTCCGTTCGAATCATCAAGCTTGTTCGGGTCGTCGGGCTCGTCCGTGTCGTTGGACCCGTCATAATCGTCGAGCGTGTTTGGATCGTTGGTCCCATCTGGGTCATCGTTCTTATCTAGATCGTTAGGTCCATTCGGATCATCAAGCACATCTAGGTCTTCAGGTCTGTTCAGTTTGTTGGGTCGGTTCAGATCTCCAAGCCCGTCTAGGTTGTCGGTTCCGTTTGGGGCTTCAGACTTGTCCAGGTGATCAAGCCTGTTTGGCTCGTTGGGCCTTTTTGGGTCTTCAGACCTGTTTGGGTCCCTCAGCTTGATCTTTAACTCTAGCTTAATGTAGTATTATTTGGGGGGGCCTAACTCACCTTAGATCTAGCCTTAACCCACTAGAGAGGGGGACTTTGGAGGCTAGGACTCTTTTTTGGCCCCCTCATTTGTGTCCCCCTAAAATGGGGCTTAATGAAGAGTGGGTCAGGGTTGACCCATGAGCTAGGGGCCAAATTGAACCTCTATGTATCACAACGTCCTGACTTTGAGGATCACCTCTATCCTAACCATGTTTTCAAATTGAAAAAGGCCTTGTATAGTTGGAAACAAGCACCACGACAGTGGTATGAAAGGCTAAGCAACTTTCTTTTATCAAAAGGATATGCTAGAGGCGCAGTTGATAAAACACTCTTCATTAGAAAACATGAAAGTGATATTATACTTGTTCAAGTATATGTTGATGATATCATCTTTGGCTCAAATGTGTGAAGAGTTTGTTGCAGCTATGCATGGAGAATTTGAGATGTCCATGATGGGTGAGCTTACCTAGTTTCTAAGGCTACAAGTCAAACAACTCGAGTGTAGAACATTTTTAAGCCAATCAAAATACTGTTTTGACTTGTTGAAAAAAATTCAAAATGGAGAATTGCAAGGAAGTGTCCACTCCAATTGCTAGAAATTTTCTTATGGATGCAAATGAGGTGGGGCAACAAGTTGATTCAACGAAATATAGAGGGTTGATTGGGTTTTTGCTCTATCTTACAACAAGTAGGCCAGATATTCAGTTTAGTGTGTGCTTCCAATCCAATCCAAAGGAGTCGCTTCTAAAAGTTGCGAAAGGATTCTAAAGTATTTGAAAGGAACAACTAATGTTGGTTTATAGTGTCCCTGTGATTCTAATATAACTCATAGTGGTTTTTCAGATTCTGACTTTACATGGTGCAAATTGGATAGAAAAAGCCCAAGTGGCACTTGCCACATACTTGCCTCAAGTTTAAACTAATGGAATAGCAAAAAGCAAGCATGTGTGGCACTATCCACTTCTGAAGCTGAATACATAACAGTTGTACATGGATGTGCACAAGTCATATGGTTAAAGCATCAACTCATGGACTATGGTGTAAAACTAAGTATTATATTATGATAATACTAGTGCCATCAACTTAACCAAGAATCCAATATAACATTCTAAAACCAAGCACATAGAGATTAGGCATCATTTCATTTGAGATCATGTTCAAATGGAAGATTGTGAAATTCAATTTCTTAAAACTAAAAATCAATTGGTTGATTTATTCATAAAACCATTAGCTAGAGATAGGTTTAATAAGCCGAGAATTGAACTAGGCATATTATACATGAAAAATGTGGTCTGATGTGTTTTTAGCATGTTAATCTTAGGAATCTCAACATTAATCACATTAAAATAAGAAAATGTGTGCATAAACTAAAAACTGTCATATTTAGCCTGTTATTTTTTCATTTTGATGTGTTGATTTTACTTAAAATAGTCTCATATGCAAAACTTATGATTTATCAAACTTTCATTCTATTGACTTTACAAATCTATGCATTGATTTCACTTCAATGGCTACTATTTGCAAAAATCATGATGTGTCAAATTTTTCAGTTTGTTGATTCTGTAAATTTATTCATTAATTTCACTTAAGATGTCACTACATGCAGAAAACATAAACTGTCACAAATTTTAATCTATTGTTTTCACAATTCTATGTGTTGATTTCATTAAAATTGTATATGGGAATATAAAGTTCAATTTCACAATTTGTAATCAGTTCATTTTTGAAATCTATGTGTTGATTTCACTTAACCAGATTCTGCATGCAAAGATTTATGAAATGTTGAATTTTTAGTCGACTGAATTACAAAATCTATGTGTTGATTTTACTTGAAGTGTAATTTTCTGAATGAATTAAATTCAAAAGCTGACCTAGTCAAATAGAACATCTCGTGGTCATGTACAACCTGCCCCCAACAACTATTACATCAACAATGTATTGCTTTTTCTTATTTGTTTGACCAAAAAGCATTTGTGATGTGTAATTCCAATGTGCATGCACCTTACATGATCAAAACTGATTGATCTCTTCGTAAAAACTCATTGGAAATATCATGATTTATTGAGATACTACAATCGGATGCATTAATCTAACTTTGGTAACATAAAATGAATTAATGAAAATACATCTACACCATTTAATCGACTGTTTCTGAAATTCAACATGTTCAATTATAATTATTGCACTTGAAAAGTTGCATTTGCATCAAACATATCTTAAAATAGCCATACCCACAATCATCATGCCTCACCGTCAACAACACATTGCCCAATCTGATGGAGAACACTTCACTCCTCCCAGTCCAAGTTCTCCAATTCAAGATCATGGGAGAATTGAAGCTTGGTTTGAAAGACATCGGGACAACATTCAAGTGTTCCCCATTGAGATGACTAGGAAGCAAATAAGCATTCCTAAGGTGCTGAGGCATTCATGGTTGAGACCATAAGGGTTTGAGAGTCTTCTCCAACAACTCAAGCATAAAAAATTAAAGACCTTCCTTGAACTTTTAGGGAAAATTTATCCTGACTTGGTGAAAGTATTTTTCACCAACTTGCAATTCGAAAATGATGTACTCTTATCTAGTGTGAAAGGAGTCCATATCGAGATATCCAAGAAGGCTTAGAAGGATGTAACTGAACTTAAGGAAAGATGTGTTCAAGTGAGGAAAGGTGAAACTAGTGTTGTGCAAGAGTTCAACAAAGTCCAATATTATGGGCAATGCTTAAGGAACCTTGGTCTTGATATCAAGCATTTTAATGTTTATGGTCTCAAGGTGGAAGAAGGGCTCCTTGTTGTGATAATTACAAAAATCATAGTTCCACATGGAAACAACCATTCTACACTGAATGAGGGAGATTTGATCCTCATTATTTCATCCAACACAATGTGCAAGTGGATTGGATCTTTGTGCTTCGTGATCACATACTCAAGGCCAAGAGGCTCACGGATTTTAGGTTGTCCTATATGGTTTTGGTGTCCAAGTTCATAGAGTACTTTGGTGTTGATGTAAAAGATGAGTTAGAAAAGTCAACTAGATTTTGAACCAAACCTCTTATCAAAATTTGCATAAGATGGGCTTTACCAAGGTGGGAAATGTGTGGATAGCTAGTGGTATTGTAGTTGGTGGTGCACATGATCATGAAGCTGACCTAAGTGGAGCAAATCAAGAAGAAGAGCAAGAGCCCACTATTGGACCAATGGACATTATCCCTTATAATCCTCTAAAGGATAGAGGCCTTGTGTACTCATAGTTTGAGAGGATGGTGTTGCATCAACTACATGAACTCAATGTGTCTCAAAATGCAATTCACACCTTTTGCAATGAGAGGTTTAATGATTTGGATGGCCAAATCCATGTCATTCATGATCTGCTGACTTCATTCCAGACTAGAAGCAATCCTTAGGATGATTGAGTGTGTTGGCCTTTAGGATCATGCATTGCATTTGTGTGGTTGTGTTGCTTTATTATGAGTTCTGTCAATTTCTTAGTTAGTTGATTTCTATTTTAGCATGTTGAATGTATCAGTTTTCTAGTTTTATTCACTACTTCAGTTCCTATCGTATCCTACTGTCAATGAACATTTATCTTTGTTTGTGATCTTAATGCTTTATTTTTGTTTGATTAATCCAAAGAGGGAGAAAAATTGGAAGCATTAAAATTGGAATTTAAAGGAATTAAACCCATACTATTCATAGGGGGAGCATTTGCATATATGTGTGATTATTATCTTGTATGTAATGCTTTTGGAAACATTTTTCAGATTTACAAGTTCATGCCAAGTTGGAAGATGGTGCTTAGATGGGACTTCACCAATTCATGGAGTCCAACCAAATGAAGGAAGATCATATGAAAGGAATATGCAATGGAGGTTGGCTTAATCAAATCAGGGGGAGAATGTCGGCACAAATAGCCTAGATGATTTGGTGCTTGAAGATTTGATGAAGGAACATGAAATCATTGCCTTGGAACATGTCGTAACCATGCTTATATTGATGAAGGTGTGGAGATTTGATGCTTCACGTTTTAATCAAGCATTGTGTGCGTGCTCTCTATCTGGATTATTCATGGGGAAAACAAGCTTGAAGATTGTATATCTTATTGTAGAGCATTTTGCATTAATTAGATGTATATGGTCTTAGGTCTGTCTTTTAATTAGTTGAAATGTTTTTCAACAAGTTAAATGGTGTTCTTTAATCTGTTGAATTTTTAACAGATTAAAAGGTTTGTTGTAGTAGTCTTAACTGGTACATATTTAATCAGTTGATTTATTTTCTAATCGACTAATTTCACTTAACTTAAGTGAAATCAATCAAGTGATTTGAAAATCAACCTGTTGAATTTTGTAACAATTTGACTATAAAAGTTGTATTTTTTGAAAGGGAGGTGAGAAGAACATTTTTTAGCGCGAAAACTTTTTGAAATATGTGGAACTCTCTCTGTTTCGTGATCATACAATGTGCAGCTGTTGAAGATTGATCTTAGATCATTCTTGGAGCTTTTGCTTGTTATTTTGAAGCTTGGAGAAGGTAGTTTTGGTATGCAAGGTTGTGCTACCACTAAGGTTTGGTTTTTCGCAACCTTTTAGTTTATGCATGCTGGTTTTTTAGGTCTGTAAGAGGTGTCTTGTTGTGCTAGTGTGATTCTTGTGTGATTAAGGAGTCATTGTGTCGTGTTTTTGCATAATTTGAAAGTATAGTGTTGTAAAATTTGTACATCTTTCGAAATAGTTGAAAGGTCAGTCTTAGGTTGTCTTTACCAACTAGATGTAACTCAGGTTTAAGTGAACCAGTATAAAAATCTAGTGCATTGCTCTTTTCTCTAACCCTTCTCACTTGTATTGCACTATAAAGTTTAAGGAATTTTGATTTGAAGCATCTTTTTGACATTCTTTTGTCATATAGCATAAAAATAGAAAAAAATAATAATAAAATCAAGACCAACTAGGGTGTTATTTTCTCCTATATCCCTTCATCATGATCACTCTAAATAGCATGCAAGTCGTCGACTATGCTCTTGACATCCACTTGAATTGTTCTTGATGAAAAGAACATCATTTCAACTATATGATAGAGAACTATCCCTAGATTCTATACAAGAAGAACTTTAAGATGAACCTTTACAATTCAAAAGACCTATGACACGGGCAAGGAGCAAGAGATTAGATGAACAAATCTATTCAAGGCTCTTGATGCTACAAGCAACTAGACATTCAAAGGATATGTAGAACTTGGCTTAGAGCACATTTGAAGGATAAAATTAGTTTATGTATTTAGACTTTGGACTTTCTTTTATAAATTAGTTATGTTTATATGTTTTTGGGTTTTATGCTTTTTTTTATAAATTAGTTTATTTTTTATGTTTTTCGGCTCAGACCTTCTTTTAGAGTTTCCAAGTTATGTGCCTATATATAGAGATACTAAAAACTAATGTAGACACTTTTAGTCATTGTTGAATTTTATTTCATTAAAGAGATTCTCTTTGTTCTTGACTTAGGCCTCAAGTTCTTATCAAATATTAACATCTTTGCGGCAAATCTTCACTTGACTTATCATCAATCTGCTAGATTGTGGCGTCCTTCGTCCTTGTCTTATTTCGCATTCTTTTTTGATTTATTTTTATTGTGTCTTTGGAAGATTCAAATTCAGAAACGATCGTACTCTTTCCTAGATAGGATCATATCACTATAACAAGAGTGTCATCATCATGAGTTCCATGCATGCTTCTTCCTTCTAAGATAATAAACCATTTATGATTAAAGGGATCAGTGACATAGCATATTTTATTCCCTAGTATTCCATAACAAATGGTTCATCCATGTAACCTAACTTGTTAGAATAAACCAAAGTAAACCCGAACTCATCAGTCCTCACACCCATGTTGACATCAACCCCTTACACTTAAATACTAACACTTTAAAGTTCACAGTCAATTTCCTAAATGTCTTCTATCATTTTGAAGTAACTCATAAATGTTGTTATCATATTTCTATCTTTCGAACTATTAAGCTGCACAACCTCAACTTGAATGGTAACTCAACTATTTTGAATCCTACATTTGTGATCTTTAACTTTTGAATAGAAATGGAAGTTGTTTATATAGTACCCATCATAGTTGATGACATCATTGTTAGACCCACAGCCTCAATAGAGTTTCAGAGACATCAATTTAAGAGTAAACCTTTCTCTTAAACAAAGATAACAAAGTTTTGTTGTGTTCATTAAGTGTCCATTTTTCGTTCATTCGTGGTTGTGCCGACTTGATTTCATCAATGTGTTCAGAAATATAAGGAATAACTTTATAGGGTTGTTGAAGATGTACAACATAATCAATTTATTTTTGACTTACATTTTTAATCTTGACTGATCGAGTGCCTCTACCTTCACATCTTCCATCATGTCGACTCTTTGAAACTCTTATTGGTTCATAACTTGGAATATAACTTGAGAAAAATTCAATGGTTTATTATGCAATGTGCCACTCCATAATTGAAGCTTCTGGAAGATACTTGTTCTTCATATAGCCTTTTAAAATCTTCATGTATCTCTCAACTAGGTATATCTATCTCAAAACAATCTGGCCACATAATCAAATTTCTCTGTCCAAATGATATATCAAATGCACCATGATATCAAAAAATGAAGGTGGGAAATACATTTCCATTTGACACAATATTGTGATGGCCTTATTTTCCAAATCATATAACACTTGCATATGGCATAGAAGAACAAACTTAAACATGTTATAAGACCTCTAACTGAAGGAACTTAATATTTGCATAGACACAAAACACTAAATATTTGAATAGTAATCCTGTGGAACTTTCACATTACTTAAATAGTGACAAAAGCTTTGTTTTCCTTTTTAAGAAGAGTATAACAAACTAGTGGTAAGTACGTGTGTCTTCCAAATGATTGTGTATATAACTCATAATAGATGTCCATGTCAACCAAATGTTGTTATGCTTTAACTTTGTCAGGATGTGAAACTAACCTCAATGCAATTAAACCACAATCAATCACATATCCGGAAAGCGTAATTCAATCCTCTAGTTGCAATTAAACCACAATAAATCACATATCCGGAAAGCATTCTCATTCAATTAATCCAGGCAAATCTTCAAAATAACCAACTTCAAATTCTGCATATCACATTTTGAATTCATTCCCAAACCCATATTGAACCCTCATGTGCATATAACCCCCAATTCATCAAATTATCATTAAAAGCGAATATTATTATTCGATTATGCAAATAAATATGCAAGTAAGAGACTATGAATCTTGAGAACACCCAAACATATCAGGGAAATGCTAAAAGTGTAGGAATGCACTGCTCCATTCGTGCCGCCTAGCGGTCCTTCATTGCTGCCAAGTAGTTCATCATAGAACCCAGAAAATTTGGTGGAAATAGGTCAAGTCGCTTGGCGAGCCTTTATAGTCGCCAAGCGGTTTCTGGGCACAAGCCTAGAAACTTCAAAAAACAGCATGATAAAGGGAAACTTAGGGCACCTAAACAACAAAATAACACCAAACACAGTTCAACACAAAAGCACGTAGGAACAACTCCCATTACTTGGACTCCTAGCTCCAACTACAATCCTGGTTATCTCTTTTGCCTTTGAAAGCCTTAACCTTTGCTCCCACACCAAAATCCTTTTCCAACAATCACTCCTCTCTTCTAGGACAAGACTTTTTACTGATCTCCCTTGCTCTCTCTATTGCCACACTCAATTGACTCTCCCTTTTCTCACTTAGACTCCCTTCTCCCTCATTTCAGCTCAAAATAAATAAAAAATATTAATAAAACAAAAATAATAAAAATTGAGAGTTAATGACCATTCAATTGAGTTTTTACTGCACCACAACTGCCACCACTCTACCTTTCTTGTTTCTTAGAGAATTTCTAGAGTTTTTGAGTTCTCCACTACTTAGCAAAAAAACTAAAACATGAAAAGGAATTACTCATGCTAGACAAGGTTCAAACTCACACCCCCAACCCTTCAAGCATATGCACAACCATCAAACCAATGCATGTTTCATGCTATTTCATGCACACATAGAATGGTAAATCATGTATCCACATCCAAAACATATGTGCAAAATAAAACACAATTAAATACCACACTAATGGCATATACAGGACTCAAAACCAAGTTCTCTCAACATATTCAAGTACTATCAACCACTTAAGCTACCATTACTCTTTTTCCATGACATGACAAAGTAATTCTCTTAGGGGTACTTCTAATCCACAATTATTGATAATTAATTAATATTATTTATTTAAATTTCTTGGGTCTTACACGAACTATCTTTTTTTTTGTAACACATCCTGACACATCCATGCAACATCATGCTTGAATTTGAAGCATGATTTTGTTTTGTATATGTAAACACTCTAACGCTTACAATTCAATACTTTTATTGTACTTAATTCCTTTTATATACTCATTAATGATATTAATATTGGTTATCAACGCTTAACCTTCGTAGAGGGGTCATCCTTTATCATTTCTTCATTAATATCTTCATTTTTATCTTTCAACATGTAATGTGATAGTTCATACTTTGGACATTTTTTTTTCAACCATTCAAATTCTTTCTTATATAATATGCATCATAATTACGATTAGGTGATGTATTTTCTTGTGAAAGCATGTTCTTCAACATAAAAAGCAATTTTTTATCATAAATAAGAACTTCTTCTGGTTGAAAAACTGATCGGTTGAAAGTTATCTCTATCTCCCGACTAATACGAGGTCTAATCAAATTCTGCAACAAATAAAATTTGGAGAATGTGAGTAGAGAGAAGTTGTTTTATGATATAGTATATATAAGAATTGCAAAAGGATCGTTACCTACAAAATCAGGACAGATTCCTTTCCGCTTCTCTCTGTAAATACCAAGCAACGAAATGTGGTTTTGTTTTGGTGAGACGTTGCAATTTTGGTTCCACATTTTTCTCAACAATCATCGTCAAGTCCCACAAGTCTCGGGTGTCTCAACTGGTGGACTGAGGTAGAGGTTGTGATATCTCTTCTACATCTTGTGGGTTGAAGCGTTGAATGACTTTTGAGTTGTGGCAAGTGGGGTTTATGACCCATGCTTCTTAACCTATAAATAGTTGGCCCAAGACTCCTTTGAAACATACATTTTTCCACACATCTCATTTGCTCATTGTCTTTGCTTTTCTCACCTTGTACACTTTCTCCTACTTTTCTCAAATCCTAGTTTATATATTTACTCTTTTAAGAGTTATTTTACTAGTTTTGAGATCCTCGAGAAATTTGAGAAGAAAGAGAGGATAGGAGGAAGAGTGAGGTAAGAGGAAAGGAGGGGACTTCATGTAATATTTGACATTTGTTGGCTCATGTTTCTCAAATGAGAAAAAAGCTATGGAATTTTTTCAAAAATATGCTAAAACAATTTTCGGTTGGAGAGGATCTCTTTGTTAGAATGACTATTTTGTAGAACAATTCACAAGTTTTCATGTTTATTCAAGTCAATTCATTAAACAAGTAAATATAATTAATTTATTTTATATATTTTTTTATTTACATAAGTTATATCTTAAACAAGTTATATATTTATCCATTTAAAATTTTAGAATTTTTTTTATTATTATACAATTTAATACAATTTAGTGTTGGATTTAATTTATTGTGATAGAAAAAATTAATTAATCTAATTTTCGTTGTAATTAATTATAAACTTATTGATAAGGATCAATTTTGTGATTTAGGAGTTGGATCTGTCAGTCATAATTATTGAATAAAAGGTGTACTATACAAGGCGGACATGACTGATATGAACAGATATTCGGTCCCAGCTGCCAACCTATAGTCCTATTTCAGATAAATTATTAGTTAACTATATAAGAAAATGATATATACATGTCGGTTAAAGCCGCCTACTTTAAGCATGTCACATATAAGTAAGGGCTGCTTACTCCAAACTTAGGAAATAATAGCTAAACTCCCACAACCACATCATAAGCCCTTATCAGGCCCATACAAACTTAAAGGAGGCCCAACAAACCCTATAAGGGCCCAACTCATAAACTAGGTAATCTATGATTAATATTCTATAAATACAGGTGGACCCCAACAATTAAAGATACATAATTTATTAATACCAAAACTAGGTAACCTTCAAAATGTTTAATCAAGCAATAGGACATGAAGACATGCCCACTAGGTTGAAGAGTATCTGTCCCAGGAACTCGAGAATTGGGTAAAATATGATTTTAGTTCCATCATACATTGTTGTTTCCGCAGAAAAAAAAAAAGAATGAAATTCGTGTAATTCTTGCTTATATTATCCATCCATTTTATAAAAACAAATGTTAGACCAATTTTCGATTGACTTATTGTTTATAAGATCTGTTATTCAAGAGAAATAAAAAGAGAAACAAGTCCGTGGAATGAATTGAACTAAACTTATAATTATATTATAATTATATGTTTGGAAGTAAACATTATGAATAAAAACACGAGTTCTTAGCATCTCTCCTATGAAACCAGGATTAATGAAGTGATTATTTAAGTGTGAAAGTTTGATTCTAAATTAATAAAAAAGATGGAAGAAGTAGAAAGAGAAAAACACGTCATTTTCAAAAAAAGAGATAAATGCAGAAGAAAGGTTACTACACTTGAATTTGGAAAACTCAAAATAGAACATCTCAAATGAAAAGAAAAGGTCATAACTATCTTGAATTTAATGCAAGTTATGCTACAAACCAAAAGTTTAAGGCTTATATATACTAGCTTAGCTTAAGATTAAAGCCTTAAGAAAAGGTCACAACTATCTTCAATTTAATGCAAATTATCCTACAAATGAAAGTTTAAGGTTCAGCTAAAGATGAAAGTTTTAATACTTGTTTTGTTCGCATTTGTTCTTTTAAAACAAGACCCTTATATAGAATATGAAGAGATTATAAGGTTTGTTTGGTTAGTTCACATGTCTATCCAACCAAGGCCTTGCTACTAAGTGACTTAAAATTTTATTCTTAATATATATATATATATATATATTTAATTATTTAATTTTTTTCTTCTAATAACGTGTTCATTCCTCTTATAAATTTTTCTCTATATTTTTTATATTGTCTTTTAAACTCTCCTTTTTTTCTCTTAAATTCTCATAGTAATAATTTCACCTTCTTGCACATATATATTCTTTTATTTAAATCATATTATCTATATAAATTTTTAAAAAACATGTGAAAATATCATCTTATCTAAACCCATGAGAAAATAAAGAGTAAAATTAAAAAGTAATGACTTTAAAAAGTATAAAAAAAGGTTTAAAAAGTAACTCTAATGTCTATAATATAATTTAAACCTAACCACCACTAAACATCTTTCTTTAAAGTCATAAAAGTACATTATTACAATAATATGATATATAATTATTTAATTTTAGCACATATGTTAACTTGATGTATGGTGAATCATTACTGTGAATGTATGGTCCATTTTTTTAGAAGTTTGTAACGAACACACAAAACACATTTCTAGTTGTCTTTAGCGAGGTTGTCTATAACTTGTGTAAATGATTTAAGGTATTTGTTAATTATATTTGTTCAACGACTCTTAAACTATATCCTGCATTTTTATATTCTATTTGTAAACATGAACCCCACCATGTTGAATAAACCTAGGAATCTAGTGAAGAGTTGGTAACGTCATTCTCTTGTAAGAATAATGGACATGTTCAATGTTTCCAACCATGCTTCAAATGTTCCAAAGGAATAACAAATGTTGGAGAAATTCAACTCTGTTGAACTGAAGTTCTATCTAAGGAAATGATTTAAAAATGATATAAACTCCATGTTAAAAATATATAGTCTGTTTAACAATCAATTGCGTTCAAAATTGATATAAAATTGGTTTTAAATACAAAATATATGTCATGAATTTTAAATTTTGGATACATTGTTAATGTATTTTTCTTTTTAAAATATCTTAAGAATGAATTTTCAAATATTATCATAAAAGTCAATAATTTTTTAAGATAATATCTGATCTCTAATTAATTGAAATTCAATAAAATTTAGATTTAATTATGTTTTAAATACATAATAAATTTGAGTCTGTTTAACCATCATTTGCGTTGAAAAATGTTATAAAATTGGTTTTAAGTACCAAATATATGTCATGAATTTTAAATTACGATACATTGTTAATGTATTATTTTAAATATCTAAGTATGGGTTTTCATATATTGTCATAAAAGTCAATAATTTTTGAAGATAATCTCTGATTTCCGATTAATTGAGATTTAATAATTATGTTTTTAGTATATAATAAATTTAAGAATTTTTATTTTGTCTCTATTAAATTTGTATAGTCAACTAAGTACTTAAAATTTCTTAAATTTTTCAATTGAATTCTTATAATTAAATGTATATGTTAAAGTTGTAATGTGACATTTATTTTTCACTCTTACCTTGTTTAAATATTGTCATATTTTCTTCTTAAAAGAATAGGTGTATTCAGCAAAAATTATTTTTAAATTTAATTAAAATTATAAAATAATAAAATAATAAATATAAAAATGTAAAATATCAACTTACAAAATTTTGAAATATAAAATTATAAAATTATAATATTAAAAAATTAAAAAGTTAGAAATTATAAAATTACAAAAATAAAAATTAACAAATTTATAATTTGGCAATTTAAAAAAAAATCAAAAGTTTATAATTGCAGAATTATGAAATTAAAATAATTATAAAATATATAAATATAAGATTATAAAATTATAAAATTATAAAATCAGATAATTATAATACTATAAAATTAGAATATTGTGAAATTGTGAAATTATGAAAATGTAAAATTATAAAATATAAAATTTTAAATTTTTTGATTTTGTACTTTTGTAATTTTGTAATATCATAATTTTATATTTGATAATTAAATATTTAATATTTTTATAATATTTGATTTTTTATTTTATAATTTTATAATTTTAATTAAATTCAAAATATTTTTTGTTAAATAATGAATATTTAAGAGATCTCATCATTAGTCATTATGATATATTATAACAATATATTATATGACAATATTTAAGTAGAGTGACACAATAAAATAACTGTCACATAAGTTAATCGAAATATTTAACTATGAAAACTTAATAGGAGAGTTTTAAAAATTTTAAGAATTAAATGGACTAAAAAAATAAAGACTCAATTTAAAATTCTCAATAATTTAAAATTTTAAAATTTATCATTAACTGAAAATATAATAATTAATCCTAAAATTTAATCAATTTGTTCTATAAATCCTATAATTGTTATTTTTACCAACTTCTAAAAAAGTTTTAATAAACTAAGTTACTCATCACGCTATTAATTAAAAAGAGTGCCAAACATTATATAGTTCACGTTTATTAAAGAATTGAGAAACAAAGTTTGTGCTTGCTTTCTTTAGAACAAATTCATTCGGGGCAATTGTATAAAAACAAAGAAAAATTATTGGTAATTAATAGAAAGTTTAATATTTTTATACTGAACATGTCAACATTAAATTGTAGAAATTTTGGATGGAAAAAATGTTATAAGATTGAAAGTCGAGGGATTAAATTATATATAGGTTATGTTGGACTTGGTGAATTAAGATTACATATGCTGTTTACAGTCCTAATTACATTAATCACATAAAATAAGAAATTAAATGGCAAGAAATTGAGAGAGATTTTACACTTACATAATAAATTCGATTGTATGATTATTTTTATAATGAAAAATTTATTTTGACTTAAGGAGTTGCAATCATTGTGTTATCAACCCAATTAATAAGTTAGATATTAGTATTTTGGTTGAACTTGTTTTATATAAACCTTTGTAAAGTGTTTTTGTTTTGTTATTCTATATCCATTGGGAATGGGGTTTGTTTTGAACCAATAATGTTTTGAAATCGATTGGAAGGAAACAATTTGATTGATTTACATATTACTATAATTTTAATCATGATTATTTATAGCTTATGGTTGTTGTGATTGTTAGTATACTTTTACCATAATTGTATTTGGTAAATGAATACACGAAATCAATATAATTTTTTATATAGTTGTTTTACATTACATTGATTATATAAATCTAATCTATTAAGTAATTTACATTATAATTTTTTTTTCTTTTTTTTTCTTTTTTCAAAACAAAATATAAAATAAGATGCAATTTGTTTTATTATGTACTACTATAATTTTCTTAATTTTAAATTAAATCACGGGAAGCCAACAATTATTGCCTCATTTTTAAGGACAAGGTTGTAACAATTTAATAATAACAGGTGTTTCTCTTAACCCACCTAGTATGGTGGTCAATTTTATTATGAGATTGAGGAGCTCCTTCTGGAAAAAGAAACTTCTATAAAACTCATTGATTAGAATCTTAGAAAATTCATTTATGAATAAAAAGACTTAAAAATACTATCTGTTCATAGAGTTTAGATTTGAAATATTATTTAATAAACAAGAATTCAGTTTCAGTTCCATATTAATTAAGAATCTATTTAAAAGTTTGGTCAGAATAATGGATGCAACTATATCTCATAAACAGACAAAGTAGCACACTATAACTTTCAATTCAAATCAAACATGTGACCAATGAAGAACACAGTATTAAAACCATTAAACGATTAAAATTGGGGAATCCTAAGATTAAGAAACAATTATTTATGTGGAGAATCTAGAACATAACAACTATTAGTATCTACCTATATACTAGGATTAAGAAACAGACAAAATATCAGGAAGACACAGTATTAAAGATAAAAGATAAGAATGAACCTGTCATCTTAGAAAGATTGACCAATATGGAATAATTCCACATCCATTTTCAATTTATGTTTTCTGTATTTTCAACCATTGAGAATTAAACTGCGGTCTTCTAATGAATACTTTCACTGCCACAAGTTGGTTCATAACTAATAATATTATATTTAAAACAAATATTTTAACTAGCCATAAAAACCAGAAATGAGTTAAAAAATCGTACCAATTATCGTCTTCGTATACTTAATGATATATAATTCTTTCTTATCTTCAATATCATGGGACGGAACACTTGTAGTCATACCTGTTTTTTACTGTTTTAATTTTTATAAAAAAAAACACAAGAAAAAAATACATTATCATATTTAATGTCAAATATTTAAAAATAAAAAATATTATATAAGTTTTAAAATTAAAGAACCAAATAATAATTGAATAAATATAAAAAATAAAATAAAATATTACATTGCATATAAAAAAAATTCCATAACAATCAAAATAGTCATGATATAATTAATGAAAGTCGATAAAGTTAAAATTATTATTTTTTAAATTATAAAAGAAAAAATATTGGAATGTGAAACTATTTAATATCTCTCTTCCTTTATATAAATTATAATGAAATTTCTTTTCATACATTAATAAAGATTATAATATACTAAATCACAAAAAAAAATTAAAGTAATAATAATTCAAATTTAGAGATAGATATTTCATCTTTTGAACTTCATAATACTGAAAATTAAATTATTATATTATAATAAATGAACCATCTTTATACAATTGCGATGGTAAAAATATATTTATGAAAATGAGTTACAAAATAAAAATAATTAAATAAAAAATGATTAAAATAATATTTTACATGATAAAAATCAGCAAATAAAAATATTAAAATATAAAAATGATTGAATGTGTGTCAAAAAATAATTTGCTACATCATTGAACGAAATTGTACAAAATAAAAAAATTGTATAATTAAAAATATGATAAGAGAATATATCTTGGATATTTGATAAAGTTTTCTAAACACCGAATTGGTCGAATTGAGAGATAATGAAAATTGTTCAAGTGAAATAAAAAGTTCTTCAAATGAAATACAAATTAAGAATTAAAAAGAATAAAAATAAATTTTTTACATTACCTAGTAAATGAAGGATTACATGATTGAATTCTTCAAATTGAGAGTCAAATATTCTCATGTGAAAAAATAGACAATAAATAAAAATACTAAAAAGTAGTAGAAATAATCGAATTTGAGACCTAAAAACTATTTGATTCACTATAATTGATAATAAATCCTTTCAATATAACTACACCAAGAAAAGTTATGTATTCAAGATTATGATAAAAGAAAAAGTACCTTGGAGATGTGAGTGAATTTTTTTGAAATAATTCAATGTAGTCTCTTTATTTTTTTTTTTTTTTTTTTTTTTTTAATCCACTTTTTTTTAAAACAATTTAATTAGGTCCTTTCTATTAGATTTGTATAAATAATGTTAAAGACATCACGTGTCAATCCATACTATTTTTTGCTTCAATTTTGTTTTGAAGTTTTTTTGTCTGTGTCAGTCTCTATCGTGTCACGTGATAGTACCAAGTGACACTGTTAGCGTCACATGTTAGTGTCAACATCAAGTGTCATTGTCTTGTAATCAATTGAGTACCTATTTTTATTTTTTCACTGAATTCAATCTGAATTTTTTTTAAATGGAGCAATGTTGTTCCTTTCCAAAATATAGTTGAATTCAATTTACAAACGTCTTATGAGTCTACACCTTGGAGAAAAGTTGAGCTACACCCTTGAGCCTCCTTTGTGACCAAGAATGTTGAGCTTTAAAAGACTTCTTCCAACTTTTGTGCAACTTCTATTGTAAAATTTGGTTATTGCAAAATATGCAGTTGCATTTTTAGCCATTATAGCTAGAGCAGTTTCGATTTGGTATTTACAACAATATGACCATTGTTGAGCTGTTACAAGATATTGATCATGAGCCATGGGATTTTAACCCATCATCATCCCTCATTCACACCTATAAAAAGGTAGTCTGGTGGTCTCAAAAGAAAACACAACTAAACTCAGATCTCTTCTCTCTTGGGTTTCCTTTCCTCTCTACTCCCTCTATATTTTTCTTTTATTATTCTCTATCATCATGGGTTACTTACTCTTTAAAGAGTACTTATCTTGCTAGTTTCTGTTATCCTTGGGATATATCTGAGATGTTCCTATTGTACCCTAAGAGATTTGCACATATAATGCGGATAAATCCTTAAGGGCAATGTTTTTACATGCCTCAGGAAATCCTTTTATTTTATGCTCTTATCAATTTTATGCAGATTTGTTAACAACGTCTACTTAAAGTCTTATTTTCTAGCTTTTGGAGACCTCTTTCACATCCCTTAGTCCAAAAGGAGAGTCAAGTTGAAGTCCAATTAACTTTCCCCAAAATCTTAAAAAGTTGCAAACAATTGTGTAAACATGTAAAATTTTTACAAGACTACGAAGAAGAAAAAATTTCTAATAGTCTAGTTTTTTAAAAAGTACAGTTTTTCCTCCTCGAAGCTTCCTCTTCTTCAATCCTCTTAGCCACAAACCCTTTGACTGGATAATTTTTTGTTACAAATGTAAAATCCTAGAAAATTTTAATTTGGAAAATAATGAAAATGACAATTAAATTTTAATTTTAATTCTTAGAATGAGTAAAATGAACAAACAAGTTATATAACTCATTTGGTTAAAAAACTTGGATAACATATAGAAAGTACAAGGATCAACCCCTAGAACAATGATGCTAATACACAATTTATTGATCGATGTATGGAGATTTTATGTTTTAGACATGTTTAGCGTAGGCTTGAGCATCGGTCAAGTTGGGCCGAATTCGGGTCCAAAAACATCAATCTGACCCAATCCAAATTTAATATTTGAAAACCAAATCTGACTATTTTATTCTTCGAATTAAGCGGATTCAGATTTATTTGGATCAATTACAAGCGAATGGATGGAAGGTTACCAGAATCAAATGTAAAATAATGTGAGACACACAGATGATTCCGAGCCATGTTTCGCCAACTTCTCCACGTTCTAGGTTCTATTTATCACCACGCCACTACACAGACCTAGTAGATCCCATCGTGCCACCACCTTTGTAGCAAATCGGAGCATATTGAGGAAGATCGAAGCAAATCGGTGAAGATCGAAGCAAATCGGTGAAGATCGAAGTGAATCGGGACAGAACGAACCTAATCTCGGTAAATCAAACCTCATCGATATAGATCGAACCAGAAGGAAGCATATCAGAGCAGATCGAAGCACGTTGGAGCATATTGGTCCACCGCACGTACTCGTCTGAGATGTGGCAAGCTTGGTTTGCAATTCGATTGTGTTTTATGGCACACGTCCTTCAAAGGCAGAATCATTTCTGCAAAATTATTTCTCATAGGAAATAGAGAAGAGAACGTTTGTGTTGTATGGTGTTCCATGGGACAAGAGGGTTTTGAAAATTTGTTGCTTTGGTGTTCAAAGGCATTGTAGATGTAGAAGTGAGAGGAGATCAGGGACAAAAAAATCAAGGTTTGAAAGAAAATTTTACTAATTCTGGGTTGGGTCGGGTATCCGTGGATTTTTTATTCGGGACCCGTACCCGACCATTTATATCCTTATTTACCCTAATATTTTTATCCACTTAATCCGAATCTAAATACATCAAACTGAATCCATATTTTCTCTATCGAGTTTCATGGGTTCAGGTGATTTTAGTATTTTTGCTCACCCCTATTTTATGGTTTATGTAATTTTGAAGAGTTTGATGTAACTTTTTTATTATTTCCAGTACATATTATTTTTTAATAATTTGATTAAATATATTTTAAATAAAATTTTATGAAAAATTTAAAACTTAATATTTTAAATTTTATTACTAAAATATTTACATAAATAAAAAACAATAATTTTATCATTTCAAAATTTAAAATAAAAAAAGTTTATTTATATAAATTTAAAAACACATAAATAGTATTATATTATATTATATATAAAAATATATTTAATATAAATTTTATATATTTCCATGGTAAGCCGCCTTTGGATTTGTTCCTCTCATTCTCGCATGGTGATGCTCTTATTCACAATAGAGGCAGCCTACATCTTTTGCAGTAGTAATGATGGCTAAGGTTCTGTGTGTGGTGTTCTTCGCACAAGGGTTTCACCGTTAGCAATTTGAGTCATACATATATATGATAAATAATTAAATGTGTTAGGGTCGTTCTATTTTATTAGCAAATTTACTAAAGTGATATAGTTAATTATATCTATGGCTAAGAGTATATATATCTATCATGAAAGTATTAACTATGTAGATGCCCTGAGCTATTATAATTTGATGAAAGGGACAAATTAGGAATATTACCTTTAGATAATAGTAACCGTCATAGGTTACATAAAGGGGTTATGGTCCTCATTTGAGAGCACATTCAATATTATTCTATTCTTTTCTCTTTCTCCGTATCAGAAGAGAAAATCAAGAGGAAACTAAGGGTGCTCTACAGGTGGAAGACCAGAAACCAAACTTATCTACCCAAACCTATCTTCTTTTCCAGGTACGCTTCCGCTTTTAGTCCTTTAGGGTATTGGGAACTATATATTTATCTGTAGGTTCATTGTATTTATGTTTTCATAAACCAACATTCAATATTGACTCTCTTTGGTCTACCCTGACCAGGTTTCCTTGTAGTTTGAACCATCTTATCATCCTTTTTAGTATTAGAATCTCCATCAAGCATGTTAGCTTATTTAGAAGCTATTTTCATTTTCTCTACAACACGAGCCTCCTTAGATGTCAAAGGATTAAGAACTATCGTTGAACTATTATGAGTTGAATCTAATTATTACAAACCATGCATTGACAATGGACAAACATCCTCCATAAAAAAGGCATACTAGTTAAGGAATCATGTTCAAATGGCACAACACCATCAAGATCCTTAATAAGAGAATATCTATTCCCAACTCAAATAATATCATGATTAACCATAAATGGCTCAAGCTTTGACTGAGCAAAAATCCTTAGTCCCATCCTATGATCCACAAGCTCCACCACAAGCTCTACCACTTAAACCAAAGAGAGCCTTAGTCCCATCCTATGCACCAACCACCCTAGGATGCTAATGTTGTATTTTTGTGCCAACTATTTTCTCAACACCAGAACTAACATTGGCATTCTATTCTAACTGTCTACAATTAGATAAATCATGACCAATTATTTTACAATTTGAACAAAATAAAGACAATTTTTCATACGTCATATCAACGATAAATGTAAATCTCGACCTTTCCACCAAAATTTGATTTGGTAAATCAAATATCAAATCAATATTAACAAAGACACGTGCAAAGAAACATCGAGACTTATTCTTGGTATAATCACCTAAAGATAAAGATGGCTAATTCCACATGTTATTGAGAAAATCATTTTTGGCTATGAATACTCTAAAGGAAGACCATGAATGAGAATCAAACATTAAGTTTTTATGAGTTTCTTGGAAGCCAAGACAAAATATTTTGTCAAAGGAAAAACATGAAGAATGCGAGGAGATAAATTCCAAGTTCCAACAGCCCAAACGCTTCGCATGTCTTCTAAAGAAGAAAAAGCAAATTCATAAAACCTCTTGCCAAAGTAGAATTTGTAAGACCTAGGAAAAATAATTATTATATCAAAGGTGGTAATTAGAGGTGGGATATTATACAAATAAATAAATATTTTATAAAAGTAACTGTAGCACAATTGGTTAAAGTCTTAGTTATGGATTAATAGTCATGGGTTTGATTCCTAATGTTTATAATTTATGTTTTCGGAATGCAGTAAATGTGTGGATATTATTGTATGTTATTGTGGGTGTGATTGACAAGAAAAATGGGATAGTTTATATGGTTTAGATAGAGGAGGTGGTGAGTTTGAACCTTGGCTAGAAGTAAGAAGGCAAAAATATTGGTTTTCATTTTGGTAATTTTTGTTGTGCGCCTAGGAAGAGAAAGAAAGAGGGTCACCTTAGTGGGAAACATTTTGGAAGGAAGAACTTATGATCAAGAACTTCTAGGTAAGGGGAGCTGAAATTGTACTTGTAAGACCTGAGAAAATTAAATAAATAAATAAATATTTATTTAATAAATGTGAGAGCGGGAATCCCTAAGTTAATTAATATCGAGAGAGAAGACAATGAGCAATGGTAGCTCAAGTGGTTAAGAGTACTTGACTATTACAAAAGGACTTGTTGTGTTTGAGCCTTGTGTATGCCATTAGCGTATTAATTTAATTGTTCTATTATTTTAATAATATGCTTGACCACGGTGCGTGATAATATAATCTTAAAGGTGTAGGAATTACCACGAAATATGAATTGGTTGAATGGTTGTGCAATTATTTGGTAATTGAGTTAGGGTAGGTGAAAACCTAGAAACCCTAGTAGTCGTCAGAGAAACCAAAGAGGCATGGCATAATCTATTACAATGCAATGAACTCACTTGTTAATGGTGTTAATTGTTATTTTCATTTTGGGTAATTAAGGGAGAATTAATAAGACTAATAATGGATGAGAGGGAGGAGAGTGGTGCTCTTGGGAAGACATTTTGGTGTGGCTACCAAAAGGGAGTTTTAGAACCCTAAAAACAGAACTTAGGAGAGTGTTAGAAGGCTGGAAGGAGTGCCCAAGGGTGGAGATCAAATGAGAGATCAATTATGGTGTAAGGAAGGATTCTAAAAGCACTTTTGGAGTCGGAATTCCAGGTCATGGGAGCTGCCATTTCCTATTTTAATGATATTTTATGCAATTGCGTTATATATATTGATGCATGAAAGTCTTCTCTTGAACCAAATTGTTGTATTGTTTAACTTCTTGATGTTTGTTGTATGTGGTTTTAGAGAGTATGCGTGTGCGTGTGATTTTAGAGAGAGTATGCGTGTGCTTGTGGTTTCCATTGTATTGAGTTGTCTTTGTGAACTCATCATTCTTCTGATTATTATGATTCTTCTTTCTGCCTTGACGTGATGTTTAGAGTTTTTCTTATGACACACTTATTATTATTATTTACTATTATTATTACATTACTATTATTATTATTATTATTATTATTATTATTATTATTGTTTTATTTTAATGATTATTTTATTATCATTATTATTGTTTTATTATTATTGATTTATTTTATTATTATTGTTTTATCTTATTAGTATTACTATTTTATTATTATTGTTTCATTTCATTTTATTATTGTTTTCATTATTATTACTTTGTGTATAGTTTTGTTTTATTATTATTATTATTATTATTATTATTACAATTATTATTATTTATATTATTATTATTTTCTTTTTCTTATTTTTATTTTTATTATTTATCATTATTATTATTATTATTATTATTAATTTCATTTCATTTCCTTTTATTTTATAATAATAATAATTATTATTATTTTATTATTATTGTTATTATTATCATTGTTTTGTTTTATTGATTATTTTTTATCATTATTATTGTTTCATTTTATTTTATTATTATTTTCATTATTTTTATTTTTATTTTTAAAATTTCGTTTTATTATTATTATTATTATTACTATAATTATTATTATTTATATTATTATTATTATTACTATTTATTATTATTATTATTATTATTTTATTTTATAATCATCTTTGTTATTATTATTTTATTATTTTATTATTTTATTATTATTGTTATTATTATCATTGTTTTATTTTATTTATGATTTTATTGTCATTATTATTTATTATTATTGCTTTATTTATTATTATTATTATTATTATTATTTTATCTTATTAATATTATGGTTTTCTTATTATTATTTCGTTTTATTTTATTATTATTTTCATTAGTATGATTTTTTTTTTATTTTTTCGTTTTATAATTATTATTATTATCATTATTGTTATTGTTGTTGTTTTTTTATTATTATCATAATTACTATTTTACTGCACGTTCGATATTTTGGGACAATGATTATGTGTTCTTTCTGGTTTTTATATTGTTTGGTTGTCCAGGATTATGTGTTGGGTATAACACTTTATTTTGATGGTTTTGTGTGGATTTATTGTGATTCTCCGAGATGTATAGAAGCAAAAATATGGTTGGGTTTGATGTATGACCATGTGTTATTGTGTAGTTAAGTTCAACTTAATGATATGAAAGTGTATTTACTTGTCATGGATGCATATTTTGCGTGAACTAAGTGTCTTGTGTAAATAGGTTCATTGGAACATATTCTAGAGTGTCAAATACCAGTAAATTACCAGTTACTGGTGTGGCGTCTGGCGAAACGGTGTAAACCGCCAGGAGATAGGCCACAAAGTGAACTCTTGAGTAAAACCTGAGAGTTGACGCTTGGCAATGGAAGTGGTCCCGCCAGGCGGTGTGTTCTAGAACTAGGCCTGGACCAAAATCCAGTGGGTTGATGCCCGGCGGCGCCAAGTAGTCTGCTAGGCGGTCTAGAACGCGAGTTAACCAAGCAAAGTGGATGTTGTGCTAAGTGGTTTTGGATGTAGTGATGGATTACGCGAGGGATTCTACACAACTTTGGATGGAGGTCTTGATGTGATGCTTTGCTAGGGCCTAGTTACGAGTGCAACTTGTATTGGGGTAACACGTGGCCACTTGAGATTGTAGCCTGGTGGTTTTGGAAGTCCAATGGAGTGTGCGAGATCGTGGCTCGGACGGATGGGTTCTGGAAGATTGCCCTCCTCGGAGTTATCCGATGAGTTTGGTAGTCTTGGGACAAATACGAACTACAGTTCGTATTAGGGAACTCTACTTGGTGTCGCGGATCGTGGCCGTGGCAAATTTATTCCCGTGTGTGGACTATTAGGTGGTGGCCTATAGTCGGAGGGGCGAGTAAACACTCGTGGCAAAAAGGATCGATCAATGTAATCATCAAAGGGTGTAGAATCAAGAGGCGTCCAGAAGAAGATTCGAAAGTCGAGGATTAAGGATTATGGCTTGTGAGTCTTAGGAAAAGCAACGCTCTTATCGGATTTTGGTGAACAAGTAAGGGTTGTGCTCTTGCTAGGTTTTAGTGAGTAGGCAAGGGTGGTTGCTGGTAAGTCCTAGACTCCTAAGGAAAGTAATGCTCTTACTGTGTTTTCGTGACCAGGTAAGGGTTGTTGCTTGTTCTTTCTAGGAGGCGTTGGGGCGTAGGAAAGGAAACTAAATGGTTATGAGAGAATAATATACTATGTGATGAGACTTAGGACTATTAGAACTGTTGGAATATTGTATGGTTATTTATTATATTGTGTAGTTCACTTTTATTCTGTTGAGCCCACCCTATCCACTTGTGTTTGGCGATGATCGTGTAATGGGTTAACCGAGAGCAAATGATTGCAGGTGGTGCTAATGAAGCATAGATTCAGAGAGGGGCTAGCTTGGGGAAAAACCTTTATGATGTAAGCATTTATCTTACCAGACTCGGAGTTTGTAATCGACAATCATAGTTTGTGGATTTTGATTTATTGCGGTATAATAAATGTTGTAAATTTTCCCACGTTTTGGAAAAAAGGAATTATTATAAATGTGATTTTATACTTTTTCCTATTCTAATTATTTAAATTAGTAATGTCCGACCGGGACATTACAATACTCATTATTGTGCTTATGTGTAGAGAAACTTTGTTGTTTTTATATGCGTGTTCTTCTCAGTGATAGAGTACGATGTTCCATATTTTTTTATTATGGGTGAATTTAGGGTGGAAAATGTGAGATGCTCTTTTGGGATAAGTTTTGGTATTTTTGTTGGTTGATGAACATGTTTTTTTAAGTTGTAATACAAGATTGCAAAGGGGAATTTTCAGTTCTACGATCAATAGTTTATTTTTATTTAAGATTACGGAAAAGCATATAAGAACGTGATGGTGTTTAGCAAAATGACGATAATATGTTGGTGTGATGTTGCTTGGGCTAAGGGTGCATTCTTTTTATGGTGGTTTTACGATAAATTGTGAGAAGTAATGATAGAAGAAAAAAAAATTAGGAATGTTATTGTTGGTGTTCATACAAAATTTGGGTTTAGGTAGAATTTTACATCTTTTAAGGTATGTTGGTTTGATAAAGTCTACCTTGTGGTGGAGCAGAAATTTTCTTATTCCTATATTGATATGTTGCGACGTTCATGGGTTATGAGTAAATTGTATGAAGAATAAATTTTAATTGTGATTATACTACAATCTTGGTGGTGTTAGGAGAATATTTTATTTTGGACAACAAAAGGTTATGTGATTATGTTCCATGTTCATATGCAAATAAGTTGTGGTATTGATTTCGTTATTATAGTTGTTAGGTAATATAAGCCTGAAAATCTTATGTTACGCATATGATGTGAAAGTTGAATGTTGTGAGTTTATGTGCCAAATTGGTAAGTGTAGGATGTTTGATGCTAGGTAGGTTTAGGCTGTGAAGGACTTTTGTTGGTAAATTGGAGGATTAGAACATGACTATTGCTTTCCAATTAGTTGATTTTGCATTAATTGTTATTTCATTTATTTTATTGTTTAGTGTACTTTTTGTATTTGCTTCTTCTGAAGGTTGGTCAAATAACAAAAATGTTCTATATTTTCCAGTATCATTATGGATTGGATTAGTATTTCTAGTGGGTATTCTTAATTCTCTCACTTATTGAAGTTCTTTTTATTCTAGATTAAAAATGAAATGACCCCTCCCTTAGAAATACACACACATATATACATATATATATATATATATATATATATGTATATGTATATGTATATATATATGTATATATATATATACATATACATATATGTATATATGTATATATATACATATATACATATATACACATATGTGTAT
>Ga0214544_1001310_pt1 | contig 51007 bp, 21 predicted proteins | sample CNSS3metaG_FD_160074 | JGI IMG/M metagenome (GOLD analysis project Ga0214544, IMG submission 160074) | Root nodule microbial communities from cowpea collected in UCLA plant growth center, Los Angeles, California, USA - CNSS3 | ecosystem: Host-associated > Plants > Roots > Nodule | place: USA...
ATTAGCACACATAGATAGATGATTTTTATATACATTGAACATCTTTTCCTTTTACCTTAATACAAGTTATATTTTTAAGTATATAATGAAATTTGGATACCCAAAATAATACAATAACTCTTCCAGAACAAATGACAACAAATATCGACATTCCTTTATTATAATTCAGCCACAATATCTATGATGATTTCTACCATTATCACTTTCACCGTCATTGTTATGTTTACTCATATGAATATGTTGATAAATTTGTTTTTTAACTAGAAAAATATGTCTATATGTATAATTATGATTATGTCTATAGATGATAAAGTTACATGTACCATCTCATAAAATCTGTTAAGAATAATAAGTTAATACTTTAATCGGTACACGTGGAATAATGAGTAACAAATTAATTAATCTCTGTTCATAAATTTATTAAGTGTGAATATCATACTATTTGTATTCTCATATATTAATTATTTGTAAAAAATAAAAATAAAATTTAATTTATATTTTATTAGGTTAAATTTAATTAACTTAATATTTTATTTTATTTTTGTAATTTTATTTTACATTTAATTTTAGAAATCTATAAATTATTCTTTTTTAAAATATCGACCATTATTTATGAATACTCACACGTTTTAAAGGACTTGCAAATGTTTTTTAGATGGATATCTAACAGATAACACGACAAATAACAAATAAAATTTTTTGTTGTGGGTCAAATGACAAATAAACTCTATCCATATCCGATTTGACGACTTGTCATCTTAATTATGACTCTTGTGAAATGATGATATATAAAAATAAAGTTATAAAATATGTTTAATGAAATTTTCCTTTTTTCTTTAAATAATATTTAGTTTCGAAAATAAATTGTTGTGTTATTAACAAAAGGAAAAGTTTACTTATAATCTAATCAAAATTAATATAATATATTCACTACAAAAATATATGTTTAAAATGAAGTTACCAGGATTAAGAAGTATTAGAAAGAGAAGATAAGAGATGTTGAATTTGACGCCTAACTTCTCGTTCCTTCCTAGGATATTTCATACTTTTTGTAAGTATTCATCAAAATGTTTGCTTTGTGTTTCTTCTATACCTTCGCATGTTACTTCAAGCCACATTCAACATTAGTATTCATTTTGGTCCAAAAGTTGTAAAAAAAAAAAAAAAAAAAAAAAACTTCATGTTTCTGGCTTTCACTTCCATATCTCACAGCTGTCAATTTCTTCGCACATATACCACATTGTTCTAATCATAATAGAAAAAAACTGAAAAACGTTAAAATAAAGTTAAAAGGTTTAGTGATTAATTTTGGATGAGTTTGTTCTAGCTGGTTCACGTGTAGGGGCTGTGCAGAAGATATAATATATGAGCTATTAGGTGTAGGGTTTCTATATCCATCTCTCCCAACATATTTATGTCAAAATCAAAGCATTATCTTAATTGCTCAAGAGAAAACCAGAAAAAACCTAATTAATGGTGGGGGACAACCAAGTACTGTTCTTTAATTAATTGGTGTAATTAATTAAGAACTGACTTAAACTTGAAAGATTCCTCATCAGCTTTGTTTAATGTGAAACATTTTGTGGTCAAACATGAATTTTCATCCATTATCACTACCGAATCCACCCCAAGTTCTTGTCTTTCTATACTGTTCCTGTATATATTCTAAACTAATCACTGACGAACCTTCTTTTAAAGGGTCCCTCCAAAGTTTCGTGTGATTCTAATTGTATATCCTTTTCAACTTTTCAAATTTTTCCTTTTGTTTTTATAATTGAAGTTGATTTGAAGACTTGTTGCATCAACCATGGTCCAGCATTATTAGCTTGAATTTCTATATTTTAAGCACATGAGCGGAATTATGTTTGGATTTATTTTTGTAAATATAACAAATAAATTTTAGTTTATAAAAAAATATTTTTATTTCTTCTTTTAGAAATAATTAAACAAATATATGTATGCATTGCATGTATATAATATACAGCAATGACATTCTCTTCATTGAAACTGATGAATTCATATCTGATATGTATAACTTTGAGATCGCACCTAATTCTAAAATATGTAAATTTTACATTAATAAAAGTTGATATTGTTTAGAGATCAAAGTAACATTAATAAAATTTTACATTAATAAAAGTAAATGATTGTATGAAAAATGCTTTTCATTTTCAAAGCATGATTCATAGGATAATGTTCCAAATAAACTGATTTATGAAACGAGTTCAGTGTAAATAACTTTAACTAAATTCTAAAAATAAAATTCTAGTCGAATGAAATTATTATAAATAATAAAATGTTGACTCCTAAAATTCAAGGTAACTAAATTTGTATAACCAAGAGAAACCATAAATCAAAACCAATGTCTTTCCATTGCAAATAGAAAAGGGCGATTCATGTCTCTCTTAATGTTCTTGAGATTTGAGTGGGACAGAGAAGGTTATCGTAAGTCAAAAGATGGAAAATGAATAGAGCACTGATATTCATAATAAGTTAAAATACATAACAAGACAAACCCATGTCGCTGTCTCTGTTGTTTATGAATCTGAAATTTTGTGTAGACGAAGAAAGTGATTGTGGAACTCCGTTTTCCTTTTGAGGGCTCGAGGAATTCTGATAAATGACATAAGGTAGTTGCTTGAGGTATACCTAATTATTTAAGGTACACCTTAAAAAAAAAAAAAGTAGAAGAAATACTTTTTACCTTCGTAATTTTCTATAAAATATGGAAAATTGATGAAAAAGATCATGCATAGCGTTTCATGTTTCAATAGAAATAGATGAAAAGAACCATATAGAAGTACGATGAAAAAAATATATGATAAGAGTATTAATCTAGTAGTGAATTTGGATTTCCTATTCAAAGTATTATCGTTAACAAAAGTAATTAATAAAACATGAAAAGAAGAAATTACTTATCGACAAATATTTAAATATTACAACAATGAAACATCAATTATTTGTATATGGTAAATTATAACTATCAACCATAGGGTAAAATCACACATGTAATAACCGTTGAAAATCATAGTGATTTCGTTTTTTTTATACATATATTTGATCAGTAGGAAATTAAATTTATATAGTCAGATAACAAACTATATTTATTCTTATGTTCATATTTGACTTAATATTAGTTAAATAAAATTTTACAAAAACAAAAAATACAATTGAAAAAGAAGATATTTTAAAAGATTTAAAAGAATATACATTATTTTAATTCCAAATAAAAATTATATTTATATAAATTTTACTAATGAAAAACAGAATTATGTATACGTTATCATAATGTTTATCTTTACGTATTTCTTTACTTATTTTACTTGTTTAAATTATATCATCATTTTTAATTCTTTATATTTGATTTCGTTACATTTATCTTACTTTAATTTAAATTTAATTTATCTTTTGGCTTATTTATCTTTACTTACAATTGAAATATTTTAACTTATTCACATTTTTTAATATTTGCAATTAAGTTTATTGGCTTAATATAAGGTTCTTTTATCATAAAATTTTGAATAATAATGTACAAAATAATGTACAAAAAAGTCTATTTATTTAATGATAAAAAAAATGAACTTGGTTATGCAATTATGGATACTAGATTTTCCACAATGTGAACAAGCACAAAGCTGCTTGTTTAAAAAAGCTGAAACATTTTAAAGTTACTTACCAGATAATGTTGCAGTGTCATTTTATCGAATAACCATTGATAATTTATTCAATATTTTGATAAGAACAAATAAATAAGTACTTTTAACAAAATGATAAAACATAAAGTTCACGGTTTACTCAAGAAAAAAATCTCTAATTATTGGTGAGAAAATAGCCTTTTCATCATACATTGTCTCACAGTATTGTTTCAGAAACAAACATTTCTAACTTATGAACAAACACCAATTTTTAATACAATATTTGAAACTTATCCAATTATTATAAAAATTATAAGCAATTTTTTTAAATTTAAAAACATTTTAAGAAAAAAAAGACCAAACCTTATATCAGAATAACTCGTAGGGAAGTAGCTCTGAAATGAAAATTTGTAACATTGATACGACATACAAATATTCAGTAGAGCATAATATTCTTTTTATACCATAAAAAGGTAACATTTAACTTTACATTATTATAGGATGTCCAAAAGTGACTCGAAATAGTTTCATTCGTGCAAATTAAGGTTCTATTTTGGTCAAATTACTTGTATGTTGAGCATGAATCTAGAAGGAAGAGTTTTATTAGGTAAAACATCTTCATGGAGAAGTTTTAACTGAATTGTTGAACTCCAATGCAACATTTGAATGACATTTTGGGTCTTTCATTATTGCAGAAATAATTTTACAATGATACATTCTGACGACAAATTGGGGTCTTCCTTTTTTGAGGAAGTAATGTTACAATATTACATTCTAATTTCTTTTATTGGAGAAATAGTGTTACATTTTAAGGACAATTTAAGGAGCTTCAATCTCCAATTCATAATATGGAGACTCGTCCAATTCTTGAATTGTCCCATCTACACCGCAGACTTGTATTATAAATTTGAGAGTAGAAGTGTCTGAAGGAACTTTGAGGTCAGAAACATAGAAACAGCTTACGTGTGCTACTCCAAGGTACTCTTTTGCATCCTCCAATGTTGTACCTGGATTGCCACCTGCTTGTTTTGATAATTTTACCAAGTAAACGTTGAACTTCGGAAACAGATAACTATTCTCATTTTTTAATTTCCAAGAAATTTTAACATCAAGGGTCTTTGAACCCAGAGGGTCTGATGTCCACTTTATGCAGGTGCCATCAACTAGCCAGGAAGAAGACAGAGGAAAATCTGACTTATAGTCCAAAGTCTTGATTGTGATGTGACCAAGAAGTGCAAAATAATCTGATGGGGAAGCTACAGTTCCATCATTGTCATTTGAATCTGATCTATAGCACACTGCATGGATTTCTGTTAAAGTGTATCCATTCATTGCAACTACACCTTCATTTATAACCCATCCAGAGGAAAATCCCTTACGTTCACGAGTCATGATTACTTTGCTGAACTTGTTTGGAAAGTGATTCACTGCCCTGGATGCAAGAAGCATAGATGCTCTTCTGCCATCGCCAGTGGAGGTGAATTCGAGCTTAAGTCCTAATGAAGAATTGCCATCCGATTTCACCTGCATTCCAGGTTATGAGTATGATGACATTCTTTGAAACAAATTTTTGTGCAGTTTATTCAGCAATAGTGATGAAGAAGTTATGGCTTACAGTATAAGTAAAGTGGACAGGCAACTCGCTCAAAAGAAACCCTACTTGAAAGATTTTGCTCTCAAAGCAAGTTTTCTCTTCAAGGGATCCTTTGAATTTAATGTTTCCACCTCCACTATATGATGCTTCCTTCAAGCTGCAATTTGACGGCAAGTCAATGAATACATCTATCAGTTCATGTCAGAACTACAACTAAAATGTAGTGAAGCAATAAGTAAAAGTATTCTTATGATGAATTTCTTTACAGGCACTTTCACACACAAGTTGTTTAGTTAAGCCACACATTGTTGTAGAATATTTCCTTTGAACAGATGTAATATGTGATAATGCACATTCTGTTACAGTTCCCAGTTACAGGAACATATTAAAATGTTAGATATGTACCATCACTTACTCTACAGAAACTTGAATAGAATTTGAAGGATCGTCAAACATAAGTTGTGGCTGCACGAAAATATTTTAGTTAGATTCCAATAAAGCTCTTCAACCAAGTATCACAAATTGAAAATGTTAAACTAAACTTTGTTTTCCAGTTAATATATCGATGTTATTTAAAATTAGCCCCAAGTAAAAATTCAAAAGGAGACATATAATCTTTTATTGGTCATCTAATCAACGATCTAAACAGTTAATAGTTGAGCCAACAATAAGAATGATCACCTGACAGACTCATACCTGGAAACCTTGGCAAGAAATGTTGCACCAAGTACTATCTGATACATTGCCGCCATCAACTGAAATATGGTAACCACGTCCCTGGAAGTAACAAAGACGATATACATTTTACAGATAAAATGCCAACATTTGAAATACAATGTTAAACAAGTATTTGATTTAAAGTAAGATTACTCAGAAGGAAAATTGGTAAGGTTATTTAATTATTTATTTTAGAAGAATGTTTAGGTCTTGTTCAGGCTTTTAAGATAACCAGTAGAAAATTATTTCTTTAATGAAGGTTCCACGCTAGATTTGGGTTGTTCACCAGTTTACCTCTTCCTTGCCAGTTTTATCTGCACTAAGCTAATGTTTGTCTTTAAAAAAAAAAAAAAAAAAAAGTCTACCCACCATCAGCCTCTTGCAATTCACAAAATTAGTCTTAGAATAAGTTTCACTGAAATTAAATTAAAAAAAAATCCTGTTGTGTAAAATGTGCGAACAGTATCTTCAAAGTTTTATTCAGGATGTATGTACGGGAGAGAAAACACATTCCAAATGCACAAAGGTCAAAGAATATTTCCTTAGACAAGGAAAGAAAAACTACGAAGATGCAAGAATTGCAATTGTTAACCTGATCAAAATTAGTGTAGAATGGTAATGGTCCAGGAAAATTTCGCTGTATTCCCCATGACTTTTCCACCAGACCCCACCAACTGCAACAACAGAGCAGAGCAATAATACTGGTATCTGAGTAAGAAATTTAAGTTTGAGTTGATCTCCATCATTAATACAAAAAGAAAGTTTGACCATGTAATTTGTACCCACCACCTAACCCCATTTTAAAATGCATGAAATATTTTAGAATTTCTATGGCGATGGGAATTATAGGATCAAACAATGAAATTTCTCAAATAGTTCTTCTTTCATGAATATTGTATGTATGACTTCAGCAAGTTCAAAAGGAGAAATATTATCAGACTCCAAGAAGTACCTATTTTATAAAATAAGGCTGTCTCGGGGAATCAATGAACTAACAAACTTGTAAGAAGTTATTAAAAATATAGTTTATGGTTGTTTCAAATGACAAAACATATTGTGCAAAATCTTGAATTCTAAAATTAAAAATAAAAAACATAAAATTTTATATTTGCTTTCTAAGAGTGATCAGGGAGAAATATAACTTAGAGTGTTATAAAATACCAAACTAGTCATATGATAAATTTTAGCAAAGAAAATCAGGTAGATCATCCATATATATTATGTTATTAATCACAAAGAGAATAGAACAACCAAAAGAAGGTTTTGTCTGAAATTAAAACATAAGTTTTAAGCTTATCAGAGTGAAATCAAAACCTTTGAAGTGCAATTTCTGGAGCAACAATAATTTATTTTCTTACTTTTGAAAAATATCCTTCTTATAGATATTTAGAATTGTAGAGATGTATTGAATTTATCATGATTTTTTATTGCGTCTCCAGCCTTTGTGGCGTCCTCTGCTTCATGTTCTTTCTGTATATACAATGTTGGCCACTTGTGCCACTAGATCTTTTTCTCAAAATTATTGACTTATCTGACCTTGTAAAGAAGAAGTGCAATAATTTTTTGGGTCTTGCAAAATAGGTACCTAAATTACCTATTCTGAGCAGTTTCAAAATCTGGTGCTTGCTTTGTCTCATAGACCCATCCAGGAGCAAATATTGCAGCAGAGACATCATTCTTTCTTAGTAAATCAAGAGCAACATCTACCTGAGATATCCATGAGAATAAAAAAAGGACCAGAAGCAAAATTGAGATTATTACCAAGAAAAGGGAAGTAACACAGATATCATATTCACTTTACCAGTTACATATTTCACTTTTCCAAACTTATTTGGCAGCTCAATTTGTACAAATTTATGTCCCACGAAAAAAATTCAACAGCAAGTGTTTTCATAAATAGATTTCAAATACAATGCAAAATGAAAACAAAAATAAGTCATGTAAGTAAGAAGCTTTTCTGAAGGTAGTAAATAATATCTGTTAAAAGGAAATTTAGCTGCTTCACCAAGGGAAGGGTTCAGCATGTAGTAAGAAGCTTTTCTGAAGATCGTTACTACTTTAAGATTAAAGTGCATCTGCTATATATTCTGCAATAACCAAAATGAAACCAAAGCATTTTGATGGTTGAAATGTCTAGAATCTTGTGCAAAACCATATTTAATAACAAAATTTAATCCTAGTAATGAAATTGAATTTGAAGAACATGATGTATTCCATAGTCTGGAAGCTAAAATGAGAAGTAATTAAATCTGTTGAGATGAATATGTTTTTGGTTGTTGCTGATGTTTGCATGACATTTTATTTTTCTTATTTGAAGATGGGTCTATTAAAAAGTGAAACACTGGAGAAAGACCTTGTACTATGCTTAAAATGAAATAAAACATGAAGGTCACCTATAATATCCCATTAAATGTCAAATTAGCATGTTCAGCTCAGTTCCTGACATAAGTTCCACCCAGGACAACTAAAAATTTAATCCCTAACAAGTTCAAATTTGGGATAGCAGATTGCATATGGAAACCACTTACATTCCACTGTCCACCACCATATGTGTTCCTTCCAAATACATCGATTCCCATGTACACATCAAACTTCCGCTCGTTTGCAACAGCAGCAGAGAGCCTTGGATAATCTTCCTACATGGTACACAATAAAATTAAACAAGGAAAATGACAATGGATCAAACATAAGTGTTGCGCCAGCATGCCAGGGGAAGATAAACAATACCTTCCATGTATAGTTCACAAATATTCCGTCACATATATCAAAGAATGGCTTATTATGTTCATTTAGTTGATCTTGCCAATTCAATTTACCATCAACTGTAACACTGTCATACCTACAGAACCAAGAAAACACATCAAAGTAAACTTTAGGCAAAATCAACTGCAATAAAAAAATTACTGACTTATTTAATAATACTCACCATAGCACTAACGATCCAGGAACAGAAGAATGCATTGTTAGTGATAAATGGTCTACAAACTCTATCAAATTAGGTATTTGACCCCGATCCAAATTCACTTCCATATTTATCTGCATTTAAATGCTTCTAGTTTGAATAATTGACAGGAAATGAGAAATACAAGGCTGTAAAGCATGAGAAAAATAGTTACGTATTAGTTTGGCTTTTAGTATAAATATGCATAGAACAGCTAAAAATGATTTACTTCTTAATGTCAATTCATTGGGAATATTAAGTAAATGTCTAAATATGTATTTGTTATGAGGCTACTTATAATACTCCCAATGTTACATTTCTCTTCTAAAAACTGTAGATGTTAGAGAATTGAGTCTTACAAAATCACAGGTGTTCAAGAAAAATCTCTACAATATTACTATCCACCATTATTTTCTTGGAGAATTATTCCTACATCAATCAGAGCAGTATTTACATGAAACACCATGCACATTCAACTTAAGAGCTGAACTAAATCATTCTGGTCTATTAAATTTAGACTGTACATGTATTTGGAGCATCTGATGCCCTGGCAGTGCAGGTCAACAGCTCACTCGTCATTCATAAAAGGAAGTGAATAAATCAAATATCAATTTAATTAAATTATACAAAATTCAAATAGAGCATTTGACATGAATATAAAACTAATAAGCACACAGTGATTAATGGATTACTTACTAGCCACCCATCAAAACCTAAATCAGCGGCAAGCTCTGCCAGACGTTCTGCATACATATGTGCAGTTTCCTTTGTTGAAAGCAATGTATCACAGGCAGTCCTTCCCTCATCCCATTCAGTAATGAAAGTCCCCAACACCTGAAATATTTAAGTAACAAGTACAGCCAAAGAATAATCTATTTACTAATTAAATCATATGAAATAATTTCACAAAACATCTCCAAGCAAGAAATAAACTAAAAATACCAAAAATCTGAGCTCCAAGGAAGAACCATAAAGTAGATGACTTGAGCATTTAAACTAATGACCTTAAAAACTGATTGCTAGTAAAGCAAAAAGAAAATAGTTTTTCAAAACTTTAAAATCTATATGTGAGGCTATATTATTGATCAAACTGTTATGTGACCACCGTTGGAAATCCCACGTTGAGTAGAAACATAGATGGGGTTAACACCCATTCATGAGCTAGCTGTTTTTAGGAATGAGTTAAATTTAAATTCAAATTTTAATATGGTATTACAACTTTATAGACCTGTTAGGTAATCTATTATTGAAATTCTAATTCTAATACGGTATTATAACTACATAGCGGTTTGTTGTTTGATCTATTAGGTCACTCCCTGTAGAAACCCACTTTCTAATGTTGTATCAGAACTTAACTCATCGTAGACACACTTGTTAGACCTATTATGTCATTCATTATCACTTCATATCATGAAGAGATAGACCCAAATCCAAATTCAAAGAGTTGCATCAAACTTAAAAACGTTATATTTTTTGCTCATCAAAGACAAAATTCGAAGATAGCCCGAAAAAAGCCTATATCGCCTATCGATGTCAGACCTATAAGGCCACATGTTATTGGACAGCATCATGAATTGAGTTAAACACAATCTCAAATCCTAACAAAGTATAAGAACCTATTCTAGTGATTAGTGATAGTTTTGGGGCTATCTGGCAACTTGGGTCGTATAATGAGCTGAGTTAAGCTCAAAAGCAAATTCCAAGGCCTTAAAAACGTAACACTTTTGTTCAAGCAAAGCAAGAAATTGTTGAAGCAAAGTACCTTAACGCCGTGACGATGAGCAGTGTTAGTCCAGGAGGGAGGAGGAAGAGTAACGAGACTGTGTGAAAAGTAGACAAAAACATCGATCAAGTGCCAATGCCAAATGGCATAAGCATCGGGGTTAGTGCCACCTTGAATCCACTTGTCATCCAAGTAGCCCCCAGCCATGTCATGGCACACAAGCAATCTTCGCCTCTGGGGCAACGAAGAAGAATCTCCATTGAGAATGGGAACTGAAGCCCTGTTGAAAGGGTAGTGAAAGGAGTCGAAATACGAGCGAGACTCCAACTCCTCAAGTGTTTTGATTGGGTAGGAAATGGGCACAGAGGGTTGCGACGGTGGAGGCTCTGAAACGGAGGGTTCTGACACTGACTCGGATTTGGGATTGGACATGGTAACCAAATCGTATGATGTCTGAATTGCTGCAACAAAGGAACGTAGGATGTGTCGAACGTTGATTAAGAATTGGCGGTTTATATAGACACCCAGAAGCCGAGGAATCATGCCACGATCCAAACCGACTCTGATTAAGCTTAAGCATTCACCTCCACTTCACTTTTTTTTTAAAAAAAAAAAAAAAAAAAGCTTCTTAAACTCAAGCATTCACTTTACGTTTATCTCTTCGATCGGAGAAAGAAAATATTGTTACTGTGTATTGCTGTTAAATATTTCAATGTAATGTCAATAAACTGTGAACAGGAATTGCCTATTGGTAGAGTGAGTTAACAGATTTATAAGTTTTTTTTTTTATCGAATTTTCGAGCAAATGATTTCTTTATAATAATTTATTCTCAAATATGAAGATCCTTAAAATATTTTTAATTTATGATTAATATCAACTTATACCATGTAATCGATATTGAAACTTATGCATCTTTCAAATTTTCATCTATATTCAAGCATTTTACTTTTTAAAGGGTTTTTACTTTTTAGCACTAAACATTTTACTTTTAAAGTTCTTTACTTCTTCTCATTTAATTCTTTGTCCAAGTTATCGTTCTAGTATCTAAATTTAAATTTAAATTCATTAGATGCACCACTCATTTCATTTGTTTGCTTCATTTTAATTTCGAAGTCCTTAAATTGTTCTCGTTTTTTATTCAATGCAATTCACTTACTTTCACTTTACATTTCTAGTAATCTTAATTGCATGCAACTTATTTGTTTCTAATCTACGTTTTGAGAATGAATAAAAGAAAAATATGTGTTTCTAATAACCCAGTGCTTCAATTTGTTTTATTTCTCTCTCACATTTTCTTTTCTTTTTCTCTTTTGTTTGTGATTTATTTTCCCTAAGCAATCTTTTAGATTGCTAAAGTTTAACTAGAGTTTAAGGGCCTCAAAAGAAAGTGAATTTTCTTCCTCCGCAACTGTAAACATCTTTTTATTGATTAGTCAACCAAACATGTTTTATCAAAATAATTTATAAGCTCAAGTTGTAGAATATTATGGTAATGATAGCTGTATCACGTGATTCAAAGATCTCAGCCAGTCACGATTATGAATATGAAATAAATAAAAAATTATAGACATCAAAAATCATTTTTCTTTTTGTAAAGAAAAGATCGTTCACGTGAACTTCAGTTCTTCGTATAGCAAAAAGTTATATAATATCATGCAACGTGCGACTGCGAGTGTTTTGAATTCCGAAATCTGATATCAAATGGGGAAGTTTAAAGCAAAATTAAGATGGTTACCATTCACTTTACGCACGTTAGTGGAGAACATTAAGTGTAATTCAATTCAGAAGTTTAATTTATTCGACATGTTCAAATGCAACGCCAGATACTAGTTGCCATGCCCCATCTTCCAAGCAATTTCATGTTACGGAAGACGATGGTGCTGTCTATGGCATAATCTTGGTGGGGCCATCATCAACGTGATTTAGACGGGGCAAAAAAGTTCAACGGATAGAGAGATATTTATGATGTTACTTTTAAGTTTTAATGAATCGGTGACTTTGTCATTCAGTTGCTTTCACCATTGCATTTGAAAACTTGCCTCTCAGCTTTGCCTACCTCACCTCTTTGGTGCATTGAATTCTTGCTTCAAAGGATTTCCAAAGATAAAAAAGTTCATGCTATTAGTGAAGAACCCTAATCTAAGAAGCTAGACGTACTTCTTTATAAGTCGGCAAGAAAAACCAGAAAAAAAAAATGAATTTCACTTTTTCACAGATTACAATTAACTTGGAACCAAATAAAAAATAAAAGATAGGAGAAACTAATTCTAATTTTTTTTCTCCAAAAAGTTCATGATGAAATTCGTTCAAACAAGCTCCAAGTTTGATTTTAACATTTTTATGGACATAACAGAACTACCTCTAGGCTGAAACATAATGGACTTAATACATCACCATTCACTAAAGAATGCACGGCAAGATTCTTTAACATATAACCCAGTTTTCAATACAAACACCTAAAATATGATTCTACTTTGAAGCTCCACGGCGAAACTATCAGACTAATCAAAATCACATGATCATTGTATGTAAATACTAAAGAATAATTAGGGCAAACGATTTTGTATATAATATATTAATCTTCATGCTTTTCATAACTTTGCCACAGATCTCCGCACCGTCACCATTCTCCATGTATGATAATCTGTAAGTGCATTTCAGTTCACTGTTGAAGGCTTCATGGCTGTGTAGCAACAACCAAATGGAATTCCATCTTCTGAACTCTTCAAACTCCATTTCTAGTGAAAGATGTATTTGTCTTCAGATTTTTCAAAGGTACAGAACCACAAGGCAAGGATGTCGTAATTTACTAGTCAAAATGTGGTGATTGGAACTGTCATTCATTACTGAATGAAGACCTTTACAACACCAACCATGTACCCAGAACAGCACAGCCAGGCATGCACACCTTGCTTTCAAAGTAATTCCTCAGTGCCTGTCAACTTGGCATATTCATTCTCGTCTATGGTCCCTTTCTTCAATTTCTTCAACAAGCGGTATTCTTGCATCAACTCCTCCTCGTCTTCTATTGTCTGTTGAGCACGTCTCTGTCGAGCTGTTTTCTTCCGCATGACAGCATCTGGGGTTTTCTTTGGTTTTTGAGGTTTTGGCTCTTTCTCTTTGGCTTCTTTCTTTGCTTGTAGGTTCTTCTTCCTTTGTTTCTCCCGTGATTTATCCCTATATTATTCAAGTTAAGCCATCAGGATTGGTTTCAAAAAGAGAAAGGGAAAGTAAATTTAGGACCATTGGAAGACGATATGAATCCCAAGACATACATATTAAAGTAAACTACCTTACAAGACACAATTAATTTGCAGCATTATATCATCATAAAAGAGGAATTGGATTATCCCATAGTATACATGAACATGAAAATAAGTAAACAAAAGAATGGCTTCTACATCCCTTTCGTCTTCAAATGTAGATTACAATGAGTTTTCAATTTCCACAAATAATTCAAATAAAAATTAGGAAGGAGCTTAAAGAAAAACAAAGCTCAGATTCAATTTGAATTATATAATAAATTATTAAACTATAATTATACAATCAAGTTTATTATTCCATAATTTTATCAAACATGTGATTATTTTATCTCACGACAAAACTAATGAAATTTTATAGTGTTCCAACTCCAGTCTTCCACATTAGAAAGCTTCAAATATAAAATTATATAAACCACATTAAGGTACTCATTCAATTGCCACAACATAAAAGTATTACAATAAAGTGAGATCTATATAATGCTTTCATTCCCTCCGATAGCATTGGTACAATCATTTCTTACTATTAGATGTACAACCATTCATAAGTTTTAACCTATCAACTTGATCTTTTTGGGAACAAAGGTTCTTGACATGGTATTAGAGACTCTTGACCAAGAGTCTGGGAAAGAGAGTTTGACCATGCTATCTCCATTTTATTCAAAATAAAAATGATAAATTTCAGCACAATGTCAGGCAGCCTGGCCCTTTGCTTGAAGCCCAAACGGCTTGTGCCGTGTTAGACATGGTTAAGCCATTTAGAAGCCTTCACCTAACAGTTGACGCTTTTTTGGGGATAAATGGTTCTTCACAATGCTTTTATCCTAGACCTAGAAAAGTTATGCCATGAATTATGAAAATGTTTTTACCTGTACTTAATGTCTGCGAAATTGATATCTTCAACTGGTTCAAATCCGTCAGTGGAAAGGGAGTGATGTTTGACCTCTAGCATTGAAGGAAGTTGTAATAAGCCATATCCCATGGCCAATTTGCCAATTTCAAGTTCTTTCCACCTGTAAGAATGAGAATATTTAGTTTGATAAAGATGATGTTTCACCATAAAATGAAAGGAACATTATAAATTAATGTTACTCACCTAAAAATATAAGAGCAGTGATGCTCTTTATAAGCACGGATGTAAGAGACAAAAGCCTTAATTCCTTTCTCCATGATATCGCGATCTTTTTTTGCAGCAGAACGAATCTGATAATAGTTTGATTAATAGTGGTTTTTTCTGGAAAATGTTATTTATTTATTTTTTTCATGTATAATTTGCAATTTGATAAATATAGGACTGGTAACCATGTTTACCGAAAAAATTAATCAAAACAAAACGTTTAAAAGTGAATGGGCAAAATCAGCATCAGCCTACTTAGCATTCAGGACTTTGGTATGGCGTTGTACAAGGGAATCTTATTTCCACTAATTATTTCTGTTAACTCTATTAGAAGTTCGAAGAAATAATTAATCACTAGCCACTGTTATGTTGATACAAATGTTATGGCAAAACAAAAAATTAAGATTATAAAAGCCAAGAGCAAACCTGAGGAACAATATCCAATGCACCATCAGAACATATTCTCTCTTGGAGAGGAATTCTTCTTATACGCAAGAATTCTACATAAGATTCCTCCTACACATTTGTATAGAATATAGATTCCGTTACAGTGAAATGAACAATTTTGAAGAATCCTGCATGAATTATTGAAAGCATTACAACATAAATATACTTGTGACCAAACCTTTGGTAATAAGAAGACAACTGCATGACCCTGTTTTCCCAGCCGAGCAGTTCGACCAACTCTATGTACAAAAACATTTGGATCTTGAGGGGGATCATACTGCACAAGAAAACATTTAGACCAGTGTATGGTTTACTTAAGCAAAAAAGAGAAAGGCAGAACTACGGAAGATGAAACAAATCAGTCAATACACAGTATCATTCACAAGGTCACATACACATATAGCTACCTGCACTATACAATCAACGCCTGGTATGTCAAGTCCTCGTGCAGCAACATCCGTACATAGCAGAATTCCATTTGAAAGGGATGTAAATGTAGCCAGTGCTTTCTCCCTTGCAGACTAGATGGCAAAAAATAAAACATCAAGTAATAAACAGTAAAACATTTAATACATAATGGGAAATAAGATAAACAATGCCAATTTATATATTATTATGTTTCAATGTTGAAAATTGCTAACACCTAAAACTATACCTGCTTCATCTTTCCATGTAGAGGAATCAAGGAGAAACCTTTCAAAACAGAAAGACTAGGAAGAACAGCTCCCCAATAATCAACACAAGCACAAGTCATGAAATATCTGCATTAGAGTCAGAATGATGTTGAGTACGATGAAATACTCTTCGACTGCAAAAATCACATTATTAATTACCAACACATATCTCACATTATAATTTTTCTTGAGCGGTTTTTAATAAGAATATCTATGAGCTGTGATGGCTTCTTATCTGCCTCGCATTCCAAGTACTGCATAAACAAAAAGGATGAGAGGATGAATATAACCAAAGGATAAACATTCAAAATTTGTTACATGGATTCAAGTAATAATGTAAGAGAGAACCACTGTCAAATTACAAACAACATTGAAGTGACTCCGCTAGTAAGGTGAGAAAACGAAATCATTGGATAGCAAGGTTACATTTAATCAACAACACAAGTGAACACCACATAACCTTTACCTCAATGTGAAGTCCTGAAGGTGTTTTTGAAGACTCTGGCTGTTTTGATGACGCAGGATCATTTTCTGATTTAGTTTCTGCTCGAACTTCAACCCTCACAGGGTTTCTCAGTCCCGCCTTAGAAAGCTCTTCAATAGCCTCAGTTTGAGTAGCAGAAAATAGACCAGTCCGACGAAGCTTAGGCAATATAGATATAATAGAAGTTATCTGCTTCTGGAATCCCATATCTAAGAGTCTATCAGCCTCATCCAAAATCAAAATCTGCAAGCAGGGACACAATTTAATACTATTTTGTTAGCACGACCAAAGAAATCTTGAACATTTTTCTACACTGAAGCATTGTATCCTATCCTATGTATATAAACAAATATCCATGAAAATTAAGAGTGAAACACATACCTCTAAGTTTTTCAAATCCAAGACATCCATCCGATTCATTATGTCATGTAACCGCCCAGGCGTGCCGATCAATATGTTTGCTCCTTCCTCCTCTATTTTCTTTATGTCTGCTTTTACTTCCGCTCCACCAACGAGGAGTATGGACTTAACATTCACCAATGTCGAAATGAATGGTTGTGCCACATTATATATTTGGGTTGAAAGCTCCCTTGTAGGAGATATAATTATCCCTAGCACCTACAAAAATGTGCACATAATCATGATGATTTAATTATTTGTTGCTATTAACCCAATTATAGTATCCCAACAAAATAAACTGAAACCAAGGTTTTAAAAAAAGGTCCCCAATTTCGACCACAACATCGAGGTTTCTGGAGCCTGAGTTTGCGACCGCATTGACCACATTTGTCTGCAATTTCTTAAAACATCAATGATAGCTATCAAAACACTAATGCAACCCCAGTTTAAAAGCTTGATTGGAACTAACACACCAGTCACTAAAATCCAGTACTCTATTCAACATTTTCTACAACAATTTCTACAACAATAACTCCATACCTATGAAAACCAAATACACTGGTATTCAGGTATGCACTATTCTCAACTAATAATAGGACGCAGTGGACATTGCTCAAGGAAATAAGAGTATAGAGGAACCTGGTGAGGCTTGGGATGAGAGCAGGACCGGCGCAGAATCTCGACGAGAGGAACGACAAAGGCTAGGGTTTTACCGGAACCGGTGGCGGCATCGACGGCAACGTCTTTGAAGCTGCAGAGCAAAGGAATGGTGGCGGCTTGGACCGGCGTGCAGAAGTCGAAGCCAGATTGTGATAGGGCCTGTAGAACGGAGTCGGAAAGTGGCGGATTCAGGTCGGAAAAACGCGTGCTCGTCAACGCTTTGTTCGGGAAGTCGGAATCCATGGCTGCGCCGTGTTGCTTTGTTCAATTTCCTTCCTTTCTTCTTGTCTAGGGTGATTTCAAGGGGTTTATCAAAATAAAAGTAGAAAATATTTTTGTTTTATTTTCAAATTTTATCTTACTGTAATTATGATAACATTTTATAATAATATATAATATTATAATATAATCTATCTATATTTATTTATTATATAATAATAAAGAAGATTCTTTATTTTTTACGTTTCACGATATCCGTTTTATTTTTAATTATTTTATAATTAGTTTATTTTTAATTATTTTCTTATTTTAAAAATATTTTTTAACAATTATTTTATTTAATAATTATTTTAAATATTATTAATCTTATAAAAATTAAAAAAATATGAATACATAGGTACGATAATATCTGTGTGTTCACTAGTATATACAAAGAGTGTTTGTATTTTAAAATATTAATTTTATCTTTAAAAATATAATTATTTATTAAATTTTTAAAAATTAATTATTATTTTTATAATATTTTTTTTCATTTATAAATAATTAAAAATATAATATTATCGTTGCTTACTAATATAATATTATTATATATATTTAAAAAATACGTAGAGAAGCGTGCAGTGTTTGTGTACAAGTATTCATATTTTGTAAGGAAAAATTAAAAGTTTTTCTCATTTATATTCTTTATGTTTTGTTGCTTATACTTATACATCACAGATAAAAACGGTTTCTTAATTATTATTTTTCAAATTTTTCTTTATCTATTCAATTTAAAACATGTTGATAAATTAATCTTCGATTTTAGAACATTTGAAGAAATTTCTAATTTAAGGAAAGGACAGAGGTTTGGAATTTTTTTAAGTTATTGTTTTATCTTTTTCTGTAAATTAAATTTCAATCTTTTCAAAATAATTATGGACAGGTTTAAATAATTTTGTATCACATTCTTAGATGATAATTATACTACAAATGAAAGTGTATGTTTATATATTATAAATTTAAGGTTAAATTACTTTTTTAAATTGTTATTTTTGTCTAGAGAGGATTAAATTTGTTATTAGTTTTTTTGTCTGCTTTTCTAACAATATGATTCAATTTGATTCGTTAGTTTTTTTATTAAATTAAAAGAAAAATACGTCGACATGCGACACTAGCTTAATCATAGTTTACGACAAAAATTAGATCTGAAAGATTAATTTGATATTTTTTAAAAAAACAAGGACTAAATGAATAAATTTTATAAAAATATTATATTTAACAAGAAAAATAATGAGAACAATTTAATTATTTTTAAGTTGTTAAAAAATTAAATATAAATAGAAAATGCGAATATTTATAATAACTATTTATTATTTTACTACCTTATACTACAATGGATTTGCTAAATTTACCACAAATTTAGTGCAATATTTAAACTTTTCAATTAGTTTTTCGGCTAGATTAATTAGAGTAGTCAAAATGGATAATTTGATCCGGTCTAACTCGATCAAATACAGGTTGGTCACTTAGTGAGTCAATCTAATCTGACTCACTTATTAGCGAGCCAACAAAATTTTGAATCGAGTCTGGCCTACCACGGGTTGGTGAGTTAAATGGGTTGGCTCACTAGCTCATTTAATTAAAAAAATACAATTTTCTTCAGTCTCAAAAAAACTAAATTATAATTCCCATTCAAATATAAATAAACTTCAATGCAATATAAATGCAATCCAAAAGTATTTTAAACTTCAAATAGAAACCAAAATCACAAAAATACAAAATTATCAATGTGTTGTTGGCTAAAATAAAACAATCTATCTTGACTCAAATGCAAAACTCAACATAATAAAAAAATCATTGTGTGACCCTTTTATTTGCGAGTTGGCTCACCAACTCAGCTTACTACTGGTTCAACCCGGATGAGTCGGGTTCTAGGTGGGTCGAATTAAAAATTAACTCATAGTGAAATTTGTAAAGAAAAATCAACTTAATTCAAACTCGTGATAGATCAGAATGCTTTGCGAGTTCCAACCCATTTTCACAATTCTAAAACTAATCAAGTATAATCAGAGTAGTCTAACAATAAAACAAAACTTATTTTCAATTTTAACTTGATGACTAATAATATTTCGGCAAAATCATATAAGGGGTTATTTATATATTTTGTAGAGTTTTGTCCCTTATTTTTAAAAAAAGTCAATTTAGTCTTTCATGTTTTTAGCATTATTTAAAACAGTCATTTCGCCCAGTTTAAAATTAACTCCATTGACTACACTTGGTCTCTCTTCTTGTCCTTTTTTTCTGCATTCTTAAACTTTATAATCCAAAGCATGAAATCCATAGTCAAATTAGTTGGAAAAAGCCGCTCTGAAGGAACTTCAACTTCTAGTTTTTCACAAATCCTCGCATAAATCCACCTGCAGTTTGGTTAGAGTGTTAATTTTAATTTTGTTAAGGTTTCCGAGAAATTAAACTAAATTATTGGTAAGAATTTTAATTAGTTTGAATGATGTTTACTAATTAATAAGAATGGTTACAATGGAAATATAATGCTTCAGGTTTGAGTTTATTTACTAGGGTTTATGGTGATTTGATTTTTGTTAGCGTAGATTATTTTCCGTCGTTAACTTTTTGTTAAGATTTAAAATCTTAACTAGTTAAGTTTCTCTGATGCTTTTTGGAGTTGGATTATGAGGTCAACTGAAAAAGTTTTACAAAGACAAAATTAAAGTCGTTAAACCAGATAAAAGATAAAAAGTAATTATATAATTTAGTCTAATATATTTTCTTTATTGGTAAGAGGGTGAAGGAAGTACTTGTAAAATTGGGGTTAAAGATGTTTCCAATAGCCAATAGTTCCTTCTTTCGCCCCACATTTCACGCTTTTCCAAACCAATCTTCACTCTCTTCTGCTCAACCAACTCAATACGATGCAGCGAGCAGCATGAAATGAAATAAAATGTCTTTTCAACCTTCAACCTTCGCAATGTCAATGCTGCATCAACGCATCATCATCATCTTCATGCTTCTTCTACCCCTCACCTCCGTCATCGCCTCCGAACCTTGCCGATTCTCTTTTCCCGACGGAGACCGTCTCTACAATTACACCCTCTCTTCTCCCATCCGCAACTTTCCTCACGGCATCCTCAGCGAAGACGGGTACTCTCTCTCCTTCTCTTCTTGATCTTGCCTGAACCCTCTCTATATCTATTTTTTCTGTTGCGTTGATTTAACGATGTTCCGTCTTTTCTTCTTTTTTATCCGATTTGATATCGTTTTCCCTGTTAAGATGTATACGCTTTCTTTTCATTAGTTGTTCTATCCTTTTTCGGTCTCCCCTGATTCAAGTTTATGGTAGTTTCGGGGATTAGTTCGTCAATGTTATAGCTAGAGTTTTTGGAATTTAGTGTTGTGGAATGTTTTATCTGTCAGTATCTGGATTCTCTGGTTTTTACTGTAATTTGGCGATGGCGGTATTGTCGGTTCTTAAATCACGATCTAGAAAAGGGGATTTACTGTCTTTAGTCTTGATTACTTTGTAAGGACATGGCAGTTATGCAGTTCTGACTGAAGGTTTTCTTTTCATATTTATTTCGGTGCTTGTAGGTTTTACAAAGTGGCAGTAAACGAGACCACACTTTGGTTTCAGGTTGGCTCCATCAGGTCACACTTATTTCTTTGGATTCTGGCTAGTAGCGTTTCCATCCATCAGTAATGTTTTTTAGTTGTCTATGGTCGAAAACACAGAATATTATCTGTTCTTCTTTTTGGGGCTTTGATACTTTAACTCTCTGAAGAAACGAGTGAATTTCCAAATTAGTCATTGGGATTGTAGGCATCTTCCATTTTAGTCGCTGGAAATTTAAAATTGTCATTTCCTTTAGTTTTTTTAGGAGAAACGGCAGTGAAATCTGTTGTAGAAGAGGATATTTAGAATGACTTTTTAGAAAATCAGGGACTAACAAATGTTTTTTAAAATCTCAGGTACTAAAATGTTCAACCAATATATATTGACCCATATATATTGACGTTAATTTAGGGGTTTAACAGTTAGAAGCTTGCTTCATTTTGGTCCTCTAGTGAATTGGTGTTTGTTATATGTAACTATGCAAGGTCAATCGCTTTAGTTGAGCTGGCTATGAATAGACGAACTTTCAAAACGCAGCATATACGTTTATAGGCAACAATGGTCTTGTAGTAGCTTAAAGCTTGTGCCATTTGATCCATAATTGAATTTTGTGCATTGGTTGTGTGAGCAGCTTTGCGATGGAATGGTTTTCAATCATGACCCTCCAGTATGTGCTGACTGCTGGGTGAGTTTTTCTCTTTTCTGTGACGCTATTTTTTCTCTATTTTGATTGACATACAGTAATCATGATTTCGTGTGATTTATGAATTCTGATCTTACTTTATAATTAATTCTGCTTTTGGATAAAATTTATAGTTTCGTAAAGAAATAGTTGATGAAATCACAGGTGTTTTAGATATATTTATTGTTTGTAATATATCTCAAATATATGGTTTCCTCTTTTCTTTTCAGTACGAGACTTTTATGTTGCTTTATTTTTATTCATCCTTTTTAAGCTTTCTTAGAAAATTGTAGAGTTAAAAGATCATTGCGGAGATCTTACCCTTAAGGAAATGAACCCAAATGTATATATGAAGCTTCAATGCATCCATACTTCTTCTCAATAACAGATAACTACAGTGAAACTGCACATTTTTTAATGAACAGGAAAGAACAAGTTATTAGATTAGTTATCTTGCAATCAAGTTGACTTCGTATCATAATCTAGTAATGTATTATAAATGTTTCAAAAAATGAAGCTGATTAGAAACTATATTTAGTTTAATTTACTAGCAATTAGTAATTGGTCACTCTAGTCTACTGACCCACTGCCTGGGGTCACTGTTCCCTTATAAGCGGTGCTACTTCAAAAAGGTTGAGATGAAAAAGCTAGTTCATACCAATGATAAAAAGCAGCAGGGACTGGCACTGGGAACGATTTTAAGGCTATTCAAAGGTCCTGCCACGATTTTCATTAGTAATGTTTGAGATCCTACATTGTGTAGGAATAAGGCTAAATTACAATATATAAGTGGGGTGCAATCCTCACTTTCTAAACTGGGTTTGTAAGGTTAAGTTAGGCATAAACCCACTTATAAGATGGTCTAAAAATCATTCAGAGTCTATCCTTACTCAAGTTCTTTGATATGCCACCTTATTGGGCTCCTGTTAGATCATCCACAAATATCTAATCCCATACTTGAGATGTTAATTTCTCAATGAGTGTGTGTGTGTTGGAATCTCATATTGACTAGAAATAAGGTCAAAGTATAATATATAGGTGGCATGCAATCCTTACCTTAGAAGTCTGTTTTATGAGATTGAGTTAGACAAAGTCATTTATTAAGAAGTAAATTATTTCAAGAATTTGTAGAAATAATGTAATATATTGAACTATTTACTATCCCCTAATTATGCAATGTTTTCTGCTTATTTGATTGTCCTATTGAATGCTTTAGGATTGTGGAGGCCCAAATCAATGTGGGACTCGGTGCAACGCACTCGTGGCAAACAAAGTTGGAGGTAGAATTCCTGTCATATCTGTTTTCTCCCATTACTTGTTTTTGTGCATAAATAGAGTCCATTGTCTACTGCATATGGCTGTGGTAGTGGTGGTGACAACTGGACAGTTCTGCTGCTTTGTTTAGTTGTTGTGCCTTGTGAGATGGACAGTTCCTTGTTTTGAAATGAATTAAATGATTAGTAGGTGTTTGACCTTGGTGTGATTTCTCCAATTACACAATAATTGCTTATTCTGAAGCATTTTTTTGAGATTGTCATTAAGTAAAAATGCAGTTCAGGTCATTTTTTTGCTTTTAGTCTCTGTTTTTAATTTTTTTTTGCTGAAAAATATTGATTCTACCATCACCGTTACACAATTTAGGCCCCATTTGGGATGATTTTCAATTTTTCAATTTAAGCCCCATTCTCTTTTAGTTCGTTGTTTATCGTAGATGTTTTCCCCAGTTTTAAAATGTTGCCAATCTTTATTTTCCTTTAAAATGTTAACTGAAAAGATGTAAGACTGTTCAAATGAGGTGTTGATGAGAGGATCTGGAGGGAAGCATAGCAGAAAAGAATATTCCGTCTGCATCTGCATCTGCATCAATACGGTACCCGATTGATTTTCTTCAATGGAAAGTCAGAAACATGTGTTTAAAGAGGGGGAGGTGGATAAAGGCATTGGGGTCATGGTCAATGGAGATGACAGAAGTTTTGGGGTCAGTGCAGTTGGAGGAACTGCCAACAGAGGAATTGTGAGAGGGAGAAATGTGGGTGAGGGGTGGGGGTGCCAGGAGAGGGATGCATGTAGGTGATGGATAGGCATGGGGAAGGGAAGCACGATGGTTTAGGGTCTGAACAAGAGTTGGAGAAGGATAGAGGAAAATACCAAAACAGATGAGACATTTCTAAAGCCTTAGAAGTAGAATTAGGAAACTTTTTTAATTACTGCTTCCAAAAGTGAATTAAAATTGATTTAAAAACCACTTTACCCATATTTTATCCAAACAATTTTTTTTTTTAAATTTCAGCTTACAACCTCCTAATAGGACCTTAGATTATATTAAGTGATGGCGTGATTGAACTTGTTTTTAATAACTAATTAGACTTACACATAAGTAAAGAATTATCAGACTTTTTTCTACAAGTTTTATTGCTAATTAATATTTCTTGTATTTTTTGTTATTGTTTTCATTTGTTTCTCATTTTTTGTAAACTTTTTTTGCTATGTGAACGTATAATCTACTGTGCCGATGATTTTAACTATGAATTAATTTGCTTATACCTGTTCGATCGAGCACTCTTGCACTTAAAATCTGAAAAAAAAAAGTGTTCATGCATGAACTACTTAGTGTTTTTTCATTATTAACATTGTTTCAGCTTGTAAGTAGAGCTGCAATGTTCTTTAGTAGAGATTATTTTTAGGCTTGAAATAATATTCCCCCCTCATGATCTTTAGTTCAATAGTTAATTTTGGCGATACCCTTCTATTTTGCTTAGCCATTTAAAAGCCTTCCAGACGTAAACTATATCCCATTGAAGTCAGTTGTTTTGTACATCTAAGAGTGATGTTTTGGTAGGATAGAATCTTCATCTTCTAACAGAGTAATTAATGCAGGTTATCATGTATGCACAGCCATAGGACGTGGCCCAAAAGTAGATATTGATATAATTGGTAAGCCCAATTTTCCTATCTGTTTCTGTTTTCTTATTTTTTTTAGTCTATGGATTTCTTTTGCTAATTTGCTGTGCTTCAGTTATTCTCCTGTTTTGTATGTTATGCGCTATTTTGATTTAAGTGATTTTGAGTAATGCTTCTAAGTATGAACTCAACTAGAAAATATGACTCTAATACTGGTGTCATTTTTAAAATGTTATGCACTATTTCAATGGCAGATAAGAAAAATCCCCATACTGGTGTCATTTTTAAAATGTCAAACAGTGGCCCTAAGTTCAACTGTTCGCTAGCTGTATCTGTTATTTGCAATTCAAATGGAGTGCAGGTAGGTTTTTATTTTTATACTTATTTATTTTAAGTTTTTAATTGATTAAAACAGATATTATGACTCTGGTAATGATTGGATGGATTGTCTCATTTATCAATCTTCTACTTACAGGGACCACAATCTCTGGAGAGATTAGGTGCCTGTGATTATGTGAGTACTTTATTTTTTATATCTTTTATTTTTTTAATTGGCAAATGTTAATTGTTAGTATGTTAGTTTTTAATTAGCTAGGGGACTCAAACCACAACCTATCCCTCATTCCCTTCCACTTTTACCACCAAGCCACCCCTCTCCATTTTGGAAATCTTTTATAATTAGTGCTTCCTTGCATATTATCTGTTAATGTACGATATACTATTAGGCAGATTTATCATAGCTCTATTATGTTCTTGTGCAGTATATATTTTTAATTTGTTTACTTGGAAATTGAAAATTACTGAAAAATTTTGAAAATCTAGGAAATGATGTTTGTGGGCTCTTGAATCAGCAATGGATGTGATTGAATTTGTTGGATTTTCCTTTTCGTCTTGTAGAATCTTCATAATATTATCAAATGATATTGCTGTCCATGTTCCATCAGTGTGTTATATTGTCTGATGTTGGGTTCCTTTTATTTACTTTTATCGTGTTAATTTTATTGCAGACATGCTATCATTATTTCTCTTCTTCTGTGAATTAATTTATCAGTTGAAGTGTACCAAGAAAGATTTTCTTATATTTTTCCTTTTCCAGCTATTTTCTTCACCAACTGCCATGTCCCTCAATGATGTGAAAACATTTATTGTTTTGTAATGTGCTCAAGTTATTTTATCTCTGTATTATTGTTGAATGGAGTTTTAATTGTGAAATGAAAAGATCGAAGACCTTACCAGTCAAAATGTATTTTTTTCAAAGCTATAGATGTTGAATATAGATGGAAGGAAAATTGATTGACTTTGCAAAAGTGAAGCAGAGCTAAGCTAACAAGCTCTCAGCTTTAGTACACAAGATAATGAATCTTTTTCTTATGTCTTCAATTTTTTGCTGTTCAAAATGAAGAAAGTTGCACAGAAATCCAATCTCTTATTCCCCTGCATTGATATCATCTAGTAATGGAATAGGAGGATATGAATGATGGCTGGGCAAGAGTTGAAAACATAGGGCAATATGAAGGTGATATTAATTTAAAAGCAAAGACAACTATTATTTACTGACAGTTTTAATTTTCTCAAGCAGGTTACAGAGCTGAAGCACCCATCCGGTTGTGCCGTCATTATAAATGTTCATGGAGGAGGGTTGGGGTGGTTTGGCACCTTAATGATCATGTAAGGGTTTTACTGTCTTTCCTGGGACTGTGAATTATCATGGGGGGCTGTGATTTGGCTAAATTACTAATAATTGTTTCATTCTATCTTTTTCCAGTGTTTTGTGCCTTTTTGCTGCATATCTCCTGGCTGGTATAGTTTACCGATTTTTCTTCCTTGGGATTCGTGGTGTAGATGTACGCTCTCTGCTACCTTTCTGTTGTTTACTTGTCTTTTACTCTCTTCCCTGTAGGGTATGTGTTACGAACCAATAATTACGAATAGGAAAGAAAAGAAAAAGGTTAATGTATAGGATGAAAAGAACAAGGAATAGGCGAGTAATCTTTCTTCCATGGTTTTCCTCTTCACAAAGAGCTAATACTCTATTTACAAATGACACAAACTAGAATCAATCCCTTCTCTTACGTCCTCCTAATTATTTAACTCATCAGCCCTCTAACTAATCTATAACGTAACTATCATATCTGAGCCCCCTTTCTCATAGTCCTAATATTATGCACATCCATGTTCATTTTATTTGGACTTAAATATGTTCATTCTAAATTATGGTTTTTTCAAGCTCTTATTTAAATTTTATTTTTGTTTAGTCTCTACTTTTGGCAAAAGTTGTGTTTGTAGCATCTCATTGGGGACCAAAAACACAGACTTTTTATAATTTTTAAAATGATAAATTTTAAACAAGAGTTGATCTTTTAGAAAATGTCATACTTATGCGTTTCGTGTAGGTTGTAAGAACTGACTAGTCCATAATTGTTTCGTTATACATGCTCTTCTCCCTAGAAAGTGAAAAGAGAAAAAGAAACCCTTTTCAGTTAGTTATTATTGGCCTCTTTTTTCTATTGATTTAATTTAATTATGAGGTATTTTGAATCGATATTGCATAGTGTAACACTTCTGTTTGCCTTTCATGGTGGGCTTTAGTATTTATGTATGGGTAACTTTAATGTCATTGCTAAATTTTCTGCATCCCATACTGAAACTCGAATTCATTACTGTCCCCTTCAATGGCGGGAAATTGCTTGTTAATACACCCAGTTGATTTATGATGTTTTAAAATGTTAATTTCATGTCAAATCCTTCTCCGAAGCACTCTTTTAGAGCACTAAATCCACCCTTTTGGGTCTTCACTGCTTTTGGGATTGAAATGTTTTTTCTTTGACTATTTTTCAGATTATCCCTAACTTGGACTTCTGGATCAGCTTGCCTAGGAGAACACAGGTATTGTTCTACATGAATGCTTCAATTTTAGTTTTTCCAATCAGGTGGTAGGGAAAGATAAAATGAGTTTTTAAAACTTTAGCTCAACGATATATGTACAAGAAGGTTGGGAGTTGCGTCTTTAGTCTAAGCATCTACTTTGTCTTTGCAGAGTCTGTGTTCTTCTTTGGTGAGGAGGTTTAAGGGACCGTCTGAAAGTTACCGGAGCTCCTATTCACCTGTGAATTTCTGAGATTATATTTTCGATTCTGGATTTATCTGGTGAATTTCTAACGGAAAATCTTACACATACGAGGCAAACATTCTGCAGACAAATGCAGAAAATTCCTTTTTCAGATACCCTATTGGTCAGTTCTGAGCTTCCTTGATATGGAACATTCCTCAGAAATCTGTAATTCTTTTCTGATTATCCCTCCATGAATTTAGCATTTATCATCTTTGAAAGACTAGGGGAAAGGGCTGGAGGAAGAAGAAGAAAACAAGATAACACAAAAAAGAAAGTCGGGATAATTCTTTAAGAAAGGAGGGATTGATTATAAAGGAGCTAATCTAATAATTTTGGTAGACATTCTTTGGTATAATCAGATAATTGAATCAAATTGTAACTTTTATTTTTTTTAGTTTGACCATTAATTCTTTTGTTTCTCATATTGTAATCGTTCTTGCATTTCTACTTGATTCGATATGAATTGGGCGTGCCTTAATGCTTTTAGCTTTCTGCCAAAGATGGGCCAGTATATCCACACTATAATGTAAGGTCAATGGTCAGCATTAATCTCTTGTCTCGAGTCATCCCATGTTATCTATCCGCTACTGGCTTTTGTAATACTCGAGCTTTTGTACATACCACCACGTTATGTTTACCTATTGACAAAAACTAATAACAATTTCTAACATTTGAATAAATTCTTTACTAAATTTTGTGATCTCAGTTTTCATTTTAACTCGTAATTTTATACTTCAATAATAATTTGACTAAAAATAGAGAGTAGTAGATGAAATGCGTTATCTTATTAGCACTATAAATAACCTAAGACTTCCATAAGACAACTATGTGAAGATGAAAGAACATTTTCAGATATTTTATTGATGCTGAGAGTAACAGTTATACAACATAATTGATGAAAATGATTGAATAGTAGTTCTTGTAGCGTCATCTGTTGTATGAAATTAAAATAAGAACTAAATAATATTATAAAAAACAGTAACACTTATTCATTCTCCCCTTAATATACTTTTGAAGAATAAGAGGAAAGTAGAATACAATGAGTTTCTTCATTGATACCTCATTATAATTTGAACTTCATAATTTGTGGCCACATCAAATAGGTGTGACTTATATTTCTTATGATAATTCTGATAAAGAAGATTCTAAGACAAATAAAGATTGACAGTGACGACTTAGCTGTCAACAAGCCTCCATTTCTGCTTTTGTTTTGTTTTGTTTTTTGGTTACAAGGAGTGGCAAAGCCCCTATAAAGCAACTATAATTCAAGGAGAAGATAAAATGAACAACAAGTGCATAAGATAAGGGTTATTATACGCCACATGAGGCCAATCCAATAAATGCAAACCCATCTTTTCCTTTGATTTCACGCAACTCTAATTCTTCCTTGTGGGTGTACTCACATCACATGATGACGTGACGTGCGATAGATTTCTAGAGTTTATGACTTTTGTGCTTCATTGATTGATCATCATTACGATTGAGTCGGAACGATAAGCCACGAAGCGAACCAAGAAGTCTTTGAAAGCCAATGCTTGTACTGGCAAGATTTTTCTTTTATTATTGTATCACAGAAAAATCAATCAATCAAATACTTTGTTTCTTTTTATTTCATTTGTCTTCTATATTAAATATCTAAACACAGTCTTAATGAACTGCGTTTGATTGTTATGATGGAATTTGTGCTTGTGAAAAAGGCTCTTTGAGATTAACAAAGTTTGATTTGGGTCTCATCACCCAATAATTTAGCAAGTTTGAATGATGTGTATGCCTTTAGTATTTCTCATCTTATAGAAAATAAACGTCAAGTTTACATTACCAAGCCTTTATCGGGATATATGAGAAAAATATTAGTTCAACTAAATATTTTATGCCTCTTATGAGAAAAATGACACATATATGTACCTGATTACAATGGAGATACTTTTAATTAAATTGAGATTTTCAACATATTTATTTACTATTGAAGCTCAATAAAAAAATTTTAGTGCGTGAAAGACTCAGATAATTGTGTGTTATGAAAACATTTACAATATTTATTAGAAGAGTTGCATTTTTCTTAGTAAATATTTTGTGAATACAGTTTTTTTTTTTTTTTATTTTGTTTAATTGAGTTTCGTCTTGTCATAAATTTTTTTGAGTAGGTATCAATGTTTTGATCTCAAATTTAATGATAGAGTCTTTGTCAATTATTATACATTTGAGATATTGTTTATTTTAAAATGTTGACTTTGTTATGTTTTTACCTTAAAAGACACCTAGGTGAATGATAAAATAAAAGAATATAAACTGTCTTAAATCTCGACTTCTAACTAAGTAAAGTTAAACTATTGATTCTATGATAAATACCAAACATATTTTTCATACTCAATCAAACGTTTTTTTCAAACCAAATTCATCAGTAGTATATATAACAACAAAGAAAAAAAAATACATACTACAAACTTATATTATTATCATGTCACTTTATTTAATAATTAATAAATTTATAAATTATGGCGCACAATCATCAATATTAAGTCGGACTGGACTGACCGTAAGTTTTTTTTCTTCTTTTTTTCAATTTTCTTAACCTTTTAAATTTCTTTTCAAAATTTGATTATTTTTTTTTATGTTTTAAATTTGTTTTACATACATATATATTAATATTAAACGCATATTTAATCCAATAAAATATTTTTTAACTTTTAATTGATTAGTTAATGTTTTTAATTAGATAATTTAAAATAATTATTATATTTACATATTAAATTACTCAATTATAAATGATAATTGAGACTTAATTTGTAGGTGTTAATGATTTAAATTACAATAATATTATATATATTTATACATTTAAAAAATATAATATAAAAATAATCTTTTTAATTATTTTTATTTTATTTTTTATAAAACAAATCAACACACCGGACAAACTGGTTCGCATTTTGGTCCGTCAAATTGACAGATCGAGCAGAACGAAACAGAACAGGTTGACGGGTTGAAATCTTCAACTCAACATGTCCCTTTTAACACGGGCTAAGACCAACCCGTTTTATCACTCCTAGGTAGTATTTAGATTGGGGAGAAGATTTGGGAGAAAGAGTAAGTGGATTGATACGAGGAGATGGAAAGTGAATTGTGGAGTTACTTGGATTAAGAGATTTGAATGGATGGAGGAAGAAATTTGAAGGAAAAGTTTGTGATAAATTTAATAGATTAAAAAATATTTTAATTGATAAAAGTAGATAATTACCAATTTACTCTTGTGAAAAAATGTGAAATAAATTAAAATGTGAGTAATGAAAATTATATTAAAAAGAAATTGAATTTATTATTTGTAATGAAAAAATAAAATTTATTTGAATTTATTTCTATAATTATTATAATTTTTTTTGTTATATTAATTTTGGATATATTAATTATTATTATTATTATTATTATTATTATTATTATTATTTGTGTTATTAATATTAGTAATTTTGATTTAGTGAAAATTGTATAATTAAGTTGAGGACATAAAAAATTAAAATTAGTCCTCGTACAAATTAGTGGAAGTTGAATAACTAAAATGACCACTAAACACTCTTATACGCCCATCTCTCTTTCACGGATATCTACACCCTCAGATCATTTTACAACCAAATGTAAGTGTCTACTGTATATCCATCTTCCTATCACACCAGCGGAAACATTACCAATAAAAACTATTTTAGGTAATATAATTTTTAATTTATAAATTAATATCTAAATTAATTATTATAGTAATTAATTATTTTTTATTCCTAAAATTAGTCACTAATAAAAAAAAATTATTGTAGTGCAATTTACAAAATTAATCTATAAAATAAAAATTACACCTAATTATGTATATTATAAATTTGTCATATGGCTAGTTAATAGGATTATCAATATAGTTATATAATTAATGTTGAATGTATAATATGATTTAAAACCTTATACTTTTGTCCATTGCTTTCCCAGGTAATAATAGATCGCATCTTCTCTCTATTTAACATCTTTTCCTCTCACATGCTTTCTATGATAACACTCTATGTTCTCAATATACCCTCCATGTTTGTTGTCATTTTTCTATGTTTCGACCATACTCTATAATTGTGATTATGAGAGTAGTTGGGTTTGTTGGTTTGCGATATGTATTTAGTCCTTGGTTTTATGTTCTATGTAATGTTTCTTAGACATATTTTAAATAAGATGAACTATGTCATGTGATGTAATTTCTGTTGAACAATATTCAAAACCTTTTGTTTATTTATATGTTTTAATATTTTTTTGAGTATTTTAAATTTCAAATTATATTTTGTTCGAGTTTGATTTTTTTTTGTGTATTTAGTGAATTGTGAATACTTTCGAAAAAAAATGCACAATTTACATGGTTCCTATCGACCTAATTAAGATCAATGAATCATAGTTAATATATTTAATAATTTAATATTGATTATGTAGATAAAACACATGACAATGAAATATATTTTTTTTATGTGGATAAGTTTTAAAAGAAGTAACGTGAAATACAACCAAGTTAGAAAATGTATGGTAACTGATAGGGATTATTATAAAGTTGACTACTTATTGGTATTGTTATTTTAGTTGACACAAAAAGATATGGTTAAATATGTTTTTTCTCTTAACTTTTAGTAAATTTTAGAATTAATATATTTAGAAACTTTAGACCAATTTAGTTTTTATCTTTCAAAATATTAGATTTAGTTTTTTTAATTAAATTTTGTTAAATTTATTTGACATTTTAAGCGTGTTTCATAATAGTGTTTGACTTAACAAATAAGAAAAGATGTGTCAAATAGTATAAACAACTCAAATACAATCCTGAAATACGTACAAAATATCAAATAAATCTAACAAAATTTGATTAAAATGACTAAATTCATGTATTTCAAAAGACAAAAACTAAATTAATTCAAAATTTTAAAATAAACTAATTTTAAAATTTAATAAAAATTAAGGAATAAAAAAATATTTAACTCTAAAAAAGTAATGATAACTTAAATATGTGAATTATAGCCTGCAGGATCACCATTGTTGTGGTGTCCATGTGAATACGAAATGCAACGTTACCTAACACCTGTTCACCCTCTACCTAGTATTCTCCAACAAACCCTAATTCAGAAAAATAACCACATATATTTCATGACACTATCAATTTTCTCTTACATTTAAACTGCTGCTATAAATGGTTTTAATATTCTACTTTTTGTTTTAAAGTGGTTGTGAAATGAGTATAATAAAAAAGTGGGTGTCAAAATATATTTTTCTAACTAACGAAATTTTGAGTTTGAAAAAAGCACCAATGGATTGTACTGTTTTTTTATTAGATAGAAAACAGTTGGAATAAGAAGAAAAGGATAGGAAAGAGGGAAAGAAAAAAAAAATAGAGAGGAGAGTTATGTCAAATAATTTTTCTTAAATATCGTCTTTATTTTTTTTTTTTTCTTTCTTCTTGTACAGTGAACACATTAAACACATAGTAAGACTTTTCTTTTCACCAGTCTTTCAAAGAATACAGTTGATTTATCAACAAAATTTGCACAAACAAAAACGGCCGTAATCTCTTTTTCTTTAATTTTTACATCGTAATAAGTAAATATACAAAGAAATATATTTTAATGAAAGATTACGTGAAAATTAATATCGAGTTGACAAAAAAGAATTAATATTATTTTCTGCTTTGAAAATGAGGGATAAATAAAAACAAAAATAGTATAAAAAAATAAATTTGATATGTGGCGGAGATCACGGAGGGTGATTGGTTTAGATAGAAACTTCTGTTCTCTTAGAAAGTAGTATATTTTACGATAATGATATTTTAACCAGAACTCCAGGACCATGGCTTCTGAACTAAAACGATTGTTGTAGGTTGGTGATAGAAGAATGAAAAGAACAGTTTATGGATGCAAAATTCGATGAAGGCACCTTCTTCTTCTTCTTCCTTCCTCTCACTTCTGAGAGTGAAGCCTCGCTCCTCTTCTTACCTCTTCACCCTCTTAGCTTTCATTCTCTTCGCTGCGATCCTCTGTGGCCATGACTTCCTCTTCATTTTTCATCCACACCCTCACTCTAAGGAACAAACACAAACCCTCTTCTTCTCCACACCCCGTGAGTTTCACTCCTTCTTTCTTTTTCTTATTATCATCTCCATTTTCTTGTTCTTGTTATTTCATGTTCTTGGGTCTTCAAATGAAGGAAACACGACAGAAACCGAAAGAGAGGAAGAAGTAGGGTGTGACGTGTTCCGGGGAAGGTGGGTACGCGACGAGTTGACTCGCCCACTGTACGAGGAATCGGATTGTCCCTACATACAGCCCCAGTTAACATGTCAAGAACACGGTCGGCCTGAGAAGGAGTATCAACGATGGCGATGGCAACCTCACGGTTGCGATCTTCCCACGTAAGTGCTTCGCTATTTTTTTTAACATTTTTTTTTGTTTTATTGTTCTGGTAATTTGGAAATAGCTAGAAAGCAGAATGTTAAAAAGTGTGTGTTGTGTTTTTTGTCGGGTCCAAGTTGTCGGTGTGAGAGGGTGTGGTTGTTGAACGCTGTGAATATTGAAATCGTAACGTAACTGCTCATTTATTGAATCATAATTGAATGGTTGGCACCAACAATTTTGTACCTATTAAGCCATGCAATGATGGTGGAGTTGGACACTTGTAGTTATAGCTCTGTTTTGCCATTGGTGGGACTAAAGGTGTTGCAAGGACATCTTTAACTCCATCCTTGTCCAAAATTTTAAATATTTTTACAGAAAAAACCACATTAAATCAATCGGATCCAAATGCCACAAATTTTTGGTTAAAGAATTTATTAAAGTTAATTAGTGATAAGAATAATTAGTGTAAATCTCACTTAGATAGTTAATTATAGGCTTAAATACCTTTTTGGTTATCATTTTCGTAGTGTTTGTTGCGGATGGTCATCATTTTGACAGAATGTGTAAAATGGTTATCATTTCTACCGAATGTTTAAAATGGTCATCATTTTCACAATTCGTGTTTTGTTTGATCCTTTTCTATAAGACTGTTTAAATCATTAACGGAGCATTGTACAAGTAGCACGATTTGTATTAGGTGTGTTATGTGTAGTGTACATATGGCTAATTAACGTTAATTTTTCAATTTAGGGAAAATTTTGTAATTAGAGAAATTTTTTCATCTTCGTCTTTCTTGAGCTCGGATTTGCAGAGGAAGCAACTAATACTTGTCATTTCATCATTGGATTGCAGTTGTGCTCTTCATTTCAATTTTCCAATTAATCATTATCAACGAGTACTGTACAGGTGACACGGTTTGTATTAGGGTGTGTTACGTGTATTGTACAGGTGTGGGACAAGTTAACCCACTTACCTCGTTGATGATGATTAATTGGAAAATTGAAATGAAGAGCACAACTGCAATCCAATGATGAAATGGCAAGTATTAGCTGCTTCCTCTGCAAATCTGAGCTAAAAAAGGTTGAAGATGAAAAAATTTCCCTAATTGCAAAATTTCTACTAAATTGGAAAATTAACATTAGTTAGCCATATGTACAGTACACGTAACACACCCTAATACAAACCGTACCACATGTACAATGCTCGATTTAAACGACGTTACAAAAAAAAGGACCAAATAAAACACGAATTGCGAAAATGAGGACAAGTTTAAACATTCGGTAAGAATGATGATCATTTTAATCATTCTGTCAAAATGAGGACTATGCGTAACAAACATTACGAAAATGAGGACAAAAAAGGTATTTAAACCTTAATTATATAAGATTGAATTAGATTTAAATTCTTAAAATAATATCATAATTATTTAAAATTTATCTAACAAAATTTGATGTTTGTAGATTGATCATATCATCCCTTGTTATTAGATCACTATTTATGTTTATTTTTATGCTTGAGACATAGATGTTAAAGATTTCATATTCATTATTATACATAAGAAAAATGTTCCATATATAAGTAGTGTAAATATAATCTTATTATTTTGAAATATTAGGTAATGTTTAAAGTGCATTTCTTAAAATAGAGTGAATTCCTCACATAAATATATTAATCTTAATATCATATATAGTCAAATTGAAAAATTAAAATATAGTTACAATTAATATAAACTATATGAATTTAAACATGTATTTATTTTGAGATAAAATCAAAACTCGATTGTCCGAAAATGCATTAGGTTTTAGGATGCCTCAGTTAGACAACTCAGATTTCAAGATATTTTGATGTTTTGTGATATTTTACATATTAATTTAATTAATTAGAAGTTGATTTTTTAAGCCCTTATTTGGACGGTTTCGGGTTGATAATTATTGGTAGTTTGAAACAGAAAATTAAAATTCTGAAGTTTTGGCTACGTTTTACCTTCTTAATAAAATCTATAATGATTATTTGCTCGATAGTGGTGGAAACTAAGAATTATAAGCGTTGGGTTGATTTATTTGGTAGGGTCTTTGAAGTTAAGTTTACGTTTAATAATTAATGTAAGAAAACAAGAACCACATATTTTCCACAATGGAATGGATGCTAGTTAATGAGGGAGAGGGCTATATGTAGCTTTTATTTTATCTTAAAAGGAAACCAAATTCATCTGCCTCATTCATATCAGACACATATCATTAAGAAGGATTTGTACAGATAAGACTGCAAAAGTTTCCAATGATAAAATATGGAGACACTATATTAATATCTTCTTTAATGCAACAAATGAACCAGTTTTCTTTAAGGTGATTAAAATGGTAGGTTACACCAAAATTTAGTATGCAAAAAATTTTGTAAGACCATGTTTGCCCAGTTTTTTTTTTTTTCAAGGTTACTTTAAATTTAAAAATTAATTATCGAAATTAATTATTGGGTTAAATATGTTTTTGGTCTCTCATGTTTAAGTGAATTTTGGAATTAGTTCCTCATTAAAACTTTATACCAATTTAGTCTTTCATCTTTCAAAATGCGTGAATTTAGTCATTTTAATCAAATTTTGTTAAGTTTATCTGACATTTCAAGCACATTTCATGATAGTATTTAAGTTAATATTGAAGAAAAAATGTGTCAAAAAGTGTAAATAATTTAAATACTATCATGAAATGCGCTTGAAACATCAGATAAACTTAACAAAATTTGATTAAAAGGATTAAATTCACGCATTTTAAAAGATGAAGGACTAAATTGGTCAAAAGTTTTGATGAGGGACTAATTCTAAATTTCGCTGAAACTTGAGGGACAAAAACATATTTAACCCTTAATTATTTGATAAATTTTTTACTGCAAAAACTCATGTTTTCAATAGAAAAACTTCTCTTAGCTTGTACGCAAAGTGAGCACACTCAACAAGGGTGAGCAAAGTTAGAGTTCTCATAGAAACTAACTTACTTTTTTTTAAAGTCACTTGTTCTATTATAAAAAGAAATAAAGAACTTAATTTCTTAAAAACCTTTTTCAAAATGTGTTTGGTCTAGCTTCGCTTTTTCAATTAGAAGCTCCAGAAAAAGTTGGGCACGCATAAAATTAAAATGTCCCATTCCAAAGTTCAAGTAAAAAAAAACAGCTAAAATTAATTTTGATATTGCAACCATATAATAAATGAACAAATTAACAGTATTTGAATTTCTAAGGTCACACTTACGAGAAAATCAAACTATACAATTTTCATAGTCATGTCATGATTTACACTTTACACTTTATCCACTGAAAGCTCAAAGTAATCTTAATTCATTTATTTAAGATGAAGATAACACATTTTTATGAACAACAGATTCGATGCAAGTTTAATGCTGGAGAAGCTTCGTGGGAAGAGGATGATGTTTGTTGGAGACTCCCTCAACCGAGGTCAATATGTTTCTTTGATATGTCTTCTCCATCACCTCATTCCTGAACATGCCAAATCCATGGAAACCCTTGGTTCCCTCACTATCTTTAGAGCCAAGGTACTTAATTATATATTTCTCACTCTTTACTTATAATTATGTTTTTTTTCTTTTTTCTATTTGTTCATCGTGTTCATCGTGTTGTATTTAACTAGGAATACAACGCCACAATCGAGTTCTATTGGGCACCTTTTCTACTTGAATCAAACTCCGATAATGCAGTGATTCATAGGGTAACTGATAGAATAGTGCGAAAAGGTTCAATCAACACTCATGGTCGTCACTGGAAAGGTGCTGACATTATCGTATTCAACACTTATCTTTGGTGGATAACTGGATCCAAGATGAAGATCTTGTATGCTTCTCCACTTTTCTTTATTCAACCAATTATTTTCTTTTCTTTGCCCTAAAGTTTTCTCAAACTCTTAGGCTTGGATCTTTTAACGATGAAGTAAGAAAGAGCGTTGAGATGTCAACAGAAGATGCTTATCGTATGGCTATGAAAAGTATGGTTAGATGGGTGAAGGTGAACATGGACTCCAACAAGACAAGAGTATTCTTCACCAGCATGTCACCTTCTCATGCAAAGTGAGTATGGTTCACACACATATAAAATATATACTAAAAAGAATTTGTTACATATTCACGTCTACAAAAATTGCAGAAGCATAGAGTGGGGAGGTGAATCAGAAGGGAATTGCTACAATGAAACAACACCAATTGATGATCCTGCATATTGGGGTTCTGATTCTAAAAAAACCATAATGCAAGTAATTGGAGAAGTGTTTGGAAAATCGAAAGTACCCATAACTTTTCTCAACATTACTCAACTTTCCAACTATCGAAAAGATGCACACACATCAATTTACAAGAAGCAGTGGAACCCATTGACTTCAGAGCAACTAGCTAACCCTGCTAGCTACGCTGATTGTGTGCACTGGTGTTTGCCAGGACTTCAAGACACTTGGAATGAACTTTTGTTTGCTAAGTTATTTTTTCCTTAATAGGGCGTAGAAGAGAACGAATTAATAGAAAAAAGAAGAAGAGAGGATTTATGTATAATAATAGTTAACATTGAAGAAGGAGCAGATTGTACATACCAAGTTGAGTGAATTATTTTTAGCACAATGTTAACACATATAGTTTAACTGAATTGCTGTGAACGTCTCTTTTAACTATAGTTAGTGTGAAATCAAATATATAAGAGGAAAAATGTGTGTGTGGGTGTGTGTTTTATCATAACAATTGAAAGTATTCAATAATTACTGTAAAATCAAAATAGATTAATTAAATTAAAATATTTTTGGAAATAATTCATATATATCATAAAACCTTTAGACTGTGTTTTTTTGGGTGGATATACTATTTATAAGGAATGGAAAGAGATAATTAGGAGGTAAGTAGTGTATTATTTTGGAAGTGATAAAAGGTGATGGGATGAGATTATTAGAGGGATGGACTGAAAATTTAATCTCACCATCTAGAGTGAGATTAGAAGGTGATACACCTAGATTTATCAAATTACCCTTCATTATTTAATTTTTGTTACATCTGATTTAGTAGTTAAAATCAATACAGGTGGTGATTTTAGTTCACTTTCTTAATTCTATGTTAACGGTAATAATAATTATTATGGTTATAATAAAAAATTATTACTTATAAAATTACTATTAAAAATAAAAAGAGTTTCCATGTAAATTAATTATTTTCCACCTTATATATTAAATTTATTATACAAAATATATTGTATTATTCATTTTTTATAAATTTTTTTTTATATTTTCAATCATTCAATAAAATTTATAAAATAATTTTAAATTACTTATATATAATTTTAAATTATTTATATATAATTTTATATTATCTATAACAATAGTGACATTTTGGTAATGTAACTTTTTTTTCTATTAATTTTATTTTAATATATCACATCAGTCAATTCAGTCACAAACTTTCACATACTTCATTTTCTAATCTACTCTAAAATCATCTTTGAATCATTTAAAAGAACTAACATCAATTTCACCCTTTCATACATTCGATCTCTTCCTCTCTCTCTCCTTCTAATCCTTCTTCTCAAAAGAACACAACCTTAAAGATTTATAAAAAAAATTTAAAAATCTCGATTATTGCTTTGAAGTATGATGTACATCTTAAGAAAAGTGATAACAGATGTAGATGTCTCCCAATCAGAATTGGGATGGGAAAACACCTAAAAACAATAATGGTGTTTTGAATTTTGATTTGAAAGTGAGAGCATATCGATGAACACGTTAGAGTGGGTGTGGTCCAGAGATAGATATAGCATTTAGTAGAATTAATTATGAAACCAGTGATTTCTGGTTTTCGGAAAATTTAATGTTAAAAGACCAACATTAATATTTATTAAAATTCCAAACCATTTCATTCTTTTGAGCTAATCTTTATAGCATTTCTATGATCATTAACCTAAATATATGACCAAATTATTAATTAACTCTTCCTATCATTTATAATAACACACATATCTATTTCTAATCATAATTTCAAACATGAAAACCTTTATCAATTTTTACTAACTGAAACATTCATTTACCTGATTCTAATAAACATCAGAATAAGGATAATTACTTTTTACTTTAGAAAACCTTTTAAGTGAAGAAGATTAATATGATATATGTTAAAAATCACGTTCAACATCTAAAATCAAAATCAACTTATAAAGTATTAACTTATTATATAAATTGATTTTGCAATTTATTGGTGAAATCGATTTGAAAGAATGAAAACAATATAAGGTGAAAAAGTCTGAGAGATTAATTTAAAATTGACATTACCATATGTTTAATAAGTTTCATTTACTTTTCTCATTATAAAAGTTTTCGTAATTACTGACATAAATAAATTCATCAATAAATTCAAATTATCAACAGGATTCTAAAAACAAATATTATGTGTTGATAAATTAGAATTTGTATTACCAATAACTATTTTTGTCAATAATATTTCAACGATTAATTCTGTTAATAAATTTCATTGGTAACTTATAATATTTATTACTGATAAATTTTTCCATTAGTAAATTTAGTGACAAATTTGTTTGAGTTGCTATGATAGAGATATACAAAACTACAGAGAAACTAAAATCAGCACAAATATGCACACAAAGTGTACATGAATTATATTGCATCATCATCAATGTGACAGAGAGACCAATACTCGATTTATAGAGTAACTATTTTATTTACAAGACCAACTAACTAACATATTGAACTTGAATTACAGTTATAACAACTCCAAGTCTTGTGAGATTTTTTTATATTTTGAGGGGGAGATGGTTGAGAAGAAGAAGAGAAGTAGGAGGAGGATAAGGAGAAGTTAGCACTAGTGACGGTGAAAGTAGTGAAAGTGTACAAATGCAACTTCGATGACAACCAGACAACCACAGTTGGAAGAGGAGAAGGAGGAATATGAAAAGAAGAGGAGAGAAAGAGGAGGAGGAGGAGACGATGGTGGAGGTGGAGGTGCGATGTGGAAGAGAAGAGGAAGAGTTGAGAAAGATAAAGAAGAAAAAAAAGTCTCAATTTCGAATTTGATCAATGGTCAAAATTCATTGATAATTACCGAAAATATTTACTGATAAATTTATAACAATCAATAATTATCAACAAATTTCACTATCCGGTAATAAAATGTATTGACGACCACTGTAATGACAATCTTTGATCTTTTTAGTATCGATAATTTGTCGATAAACTAGAAAATTGAAATTGATAACAAACTTTTGTTATAGCATAGATAAAATTGTGTACGTAGATAATACATAATTTTCCTTGAATGTCTTTGATAAAATATTAAATAAGTGAGAGCTTATATACAAAGTAAATAGAAAGAGGTTCGTAAATAACCTATCATATTACATGAGCACTAAGATAGCCAAAAGGGCATGAAAATTAGTGGAAGATATTGGCACATAGAAATGATTAATAAGCACGATCTCTTGATAAAGCTGAAGTATATGGCTAAAGTAAAACCAACGAATTAATGAGAATTACAGCACAGGAATCAAACTGTAACTTTTGACCAAAGAACACGCGTTTAATCTAAGAATCAAACATCACAGTCTATACGAGACACTGTGAAAGTCGAAAGAGGAATCTTTTGATGAGTAAGTAAAACAGTTTAGCAGAGGAAAAATTAATTATTGTACATTTGACGAAGTCTTTGTGCAGTAAAATAGTTTTGCAACAGTACTCATGTACATAGAAGAAAACAAGGTAAGGTTCAGCAAACATTAAATAATGGTTTTGAATTCCCACTTGCAACCCAACTTGTACTTCCTTCTATCCCTTCCCACCTCAACTTACATTTATATAATCATATATATTAATAACATAATGAGAGAGAATAATGGCTATGGTATGGTAAACAACAACAACTTGACATGCATTGTCTCTCAAACAACTTTAATTCATCCATACCAAGTTGCACTTCAAACCTTCATTCTACAATTTTTTTAATATTATATGTTCCATAATACGTGCATGGCTATCATCACAAATCTCTTTTTTAAATTATTTTAAATTATTTTAAATTATTTTTTTTAGTATCAGGTTTATCCTTTGGCTAATACGTACATGAGTACAATTTGGGGCCGACAAAATTAATGATTTCTTTTGTACACATTATCTACTCTATATATGAAATTTAAGGGTATTGATTCAAGATGAGTTGTAAGAAATTTTTTGAAAGAGAAAATAAAATATCGGATAGAAAGTTGAGATTTGTGGGAAATTGTTTAGTAGATTACTAAATTATTTCTAAATCTAATATTTTTAATTTTTTTATAATAAATATTATTAAAAGTTAATATTTTAAAAAATAATTTATTTTTTTATTTTCTCAACTAAATTCATTTTTTTTTAAAATATTTAAATTTTAAAAGATACACCTTGAAACAATTGCAATATTATACTTAAAATCAACCTACACATCTTCATTAATTTAATTAAACCATTCATCTATATCAATGAATTTTATAATCAAATGTAGTGTCCTTCAATTAAGATTAAAATACTTTATTATCAATTGTTTGTTATTGTTAATTTAATTATATTTTTATAATCAAATATAGTATCTTTCAATGACAATGAAATTATTTTACAATCAATTTTTTTTTTCTCCAAATAACTACAAATCAATATTCCATTTTTCATCCCTATCCAAAGAAAGCATAAAGAAGCTTCAGAGCAAGTTGTAAATTTGAAGAAGAAAAAAAAAACGCAACTTGTAAATGCCCATGCCCACGGTTTCACACCGATTTCCACGCTTAACGTTCCCTTTCTTTATTTGGCTGATTATGCTAATTTACTTTTGAAAGATCACAAATATCATATCATCTGTTTCGGTAAAACTTTCGGCCCAGACTTAATTACTATAATTTAAGAAAATGTCCGGTGGGTAGAGAGATAAAGAAATAAAGGTTGCATGATGAAAATGTCAAAATATTTTAATAATGTAAAATAAATTGTGTTAGGAAAAAAAAGTTTGTATATCTAAAGTTTCTGAAAATAACAATTATTTCTTTCATCTAATGCTATAGTCGTATGTAATTTTAAAAAAATTGTAAAGAATGTGTCGCTTTGTAATTTAACAAGCAGTCTCTGCCAAAAAAAAAAAAGAGAGTAATGCAGTCAGTGTAATAGTGAGAAGTTTGAATAATTCGTGTTAACCATGACACAAATATACTCTTACATTACATACTTATAAAAAACCAAAGAAGATAAGAATGCTTTTTTAATTCTTTAAATTTTAAAAATTTAAAAGATAAACGTGTAAAGATGAATTTAACTTAAAGTGATACATTCGAAGATACAAGTTAATTATAAAAAAATTAACAATTAAGATTTTAATGATTTCATAATTTATAATAATAGTAGTATCAGTTCTCGACGATTTTATGATTTTTTACTTTATTTTTAAAACATTAGTTACAGGCGTTATATCTTTTGCAAATATACCAGATTTGGTCTCTGTATGAGAAGAAAAATATTAGTTTTGTAGACTTATATTTGTTAAAAAAATATATATGAACAAAATTATTTGTTATAAAAAAGTCAGAGATATGAAAACCAAAAGTTTGAAAAGTTGTTATGAACTAAAACACTAATTCTCTCTCTCCCTATGTATATAATTTAGTGTAATCTTAATATTTGGTTTTAATTAAAATTTTTGATAAGTGTATTTTGTTGACTTTAAAAATGAAAGTATACATTGTTTCTTAAAGTACAAGTTCCATTGCTCGAACCTATTTATTCTTATAATTTTCTATAAGTCAAAACTATGATACAGTCTATATTAAATGAGAATAAATGCATTGTCCACTTAAAATAAAATCAATTTGCATGCGAATTTTATTATAAAAAAAAAAAAAGGTAAATTGAAATGGTTGGTAGTTGGTAGCCATTTGAAAGTAGAAAAATTCAAGCTTTGAGGCAAAGGTCACAATGGTGGATTGATGGCTTTAGACCCACTAACAATGAATCATATCAGGCACAGTTTTCGAAAACACGTGAAGTACATATATGGCAGCAACTTGGTACTGTTCTCTAAATCTAAACATCGTGTTAAACATTGATCCCTAGAAAATTTCAGACATATATATCGATAATGCTCTCATTTCCACATGCGGAATCAAATACATAACAATTGTTATTACCAGCATCACACTTTACCTCGTCACTTGTTGCTAAACTATATTCGCGCAAACTTTTCAGTCACTTATTACACATCCATCGTCTTCTTTCGCACTTCCTATTCTAACTTTGCAGCGCCTTCTTCGGCCAGTACTCTATGAACTGTCACTAATCGCAAATGGTTTGCTTTAGAACAAAGGAAGAAGAAAATAACCAAAATGGAGAATATTAAAACCAACTATTTGCTAATGCAATTCTTATGTCTTCTGTATTCTGTATATGTAGATGCATGTATCTGTTCAATTATTTTTTACGTGTTTTATTATGTGATCAATTTTAAAAATATATTTCCATTACTCTTTTTCATATTAATTGTTTACTAAAACTCACGCAAAAGTCAAATCCAGTAATAAATAAATAAAGTATTCGAAATATTATATTACGAAATCTTTCATATTATACGTTCGTACATTTCTTATATATTTTGGTGATCACTAGGGGGTGATTTAGGTGTCAATATTTACATTGGAGGCAGTTATTGTATTCTTCCATCACTCTTTTATTTTTACAAATAAGGTTCGAGAGTGCCGCAATACTTTTCTCAGATATATATTTATAGTAAGCTTTTAAATTACATGGAATTTCTTAAATAGAAGAAAAAAATAATAATTGAGTTTTTATTATGTAATTTTAGAAAACTGAAATAAATTGTTGTTTTCTTGTTTTGAAGAAAAAGTATATAAATAAATATAAGAAAAATAGTGTGGAGTTGAAGTGTGTCAGTAGTGTGTGTAGGAGCTGACGAATCCCCCAGTATTGGTCTAACCTGTGTCAGATCAGCTCATCAATTTTCCATACATCGAGAAAATATATCTAATAAACACGAAAGAAATTACCTAAATAAAAGCAAATACAAAGCAGATAATTAGATAATTAATAATTATTTACGGTCTTACAAAATACACACACAAGATAAGATAGAGAAAATAGAAAAAAAAATTATATTATGAATTTCATTTTTTATTTTCATCCTTTATATTTTAACGTAGTTCTGAGAGTCATTATTATTAATTTATTTTTTTGGAATAATTAATGATTTACACAAAATTAATTCATAAATTAAAAAATGAAAGCCAAAAATTGAGACATAGTATATTTTCATAGAAAAAAAATGAAGGATTAGAATGAGAAAATTAAAGAAATCAAAGAGATGGTTCATATGAACATTAACATATATCATAATGCATATACATATCATAGTTTGATTGATTCAGCCATTGCCGTCCGAAAAACCCTACTGATCTACCCATCCATGCATGATGCATATCAATTCCAAATACGGGCTTGAATCGAGGTTCCAACCCGAATATGAAACAAAAAACCGGAAGACACAACCCGTTTAAAATAAAAAAGAAAATAATAAAAGAGAGAGGAAATGAATGAATGGTGGTGATCAACAGTTTTGGTGTTCAGAGATTGGGGTGTTATTTTCAGCGATCTGAGCCAGCGACTGCAAGTTACAACGTACGATGGTGTCCACGAACACGCACGTTTCCTCCTTAGTGTTACCCTGCGGTACGTCAACCACATACGACTCCATAACAAGTGTCCCGTTCCCGCTAGCGTGAAGCGTCGTCACCGACCGGTAATTCCTCAGCCGGTGGTCGCCGCCGACCACGCTGAAGCTCATCACGTGGCGCTCGTCGTCCAGGATCTCCAGACGCTCTGTGCTCGACTCCGCGGGGAGCCCCGACACCACCCTCACCTCGCGGACGGCGCCCACGCGAATGCCGTCGCCGGTGATGACGTGGCAGCTCTTCACGAAGTTCTTGTAGCCCTGCGGGTGGTCGAAGCGCCGCACCACCGCCCACACGGCAGAGACGGGGGCGCTGATCGCCTGGACGACCACGGAGCAGCACTGGTTCGGCCCCGCCACGCGCGCGTGGTGCCGCGCCACCGCGTCGGGGAGAGAGGGCACCAGGAGACGGCGCGCAGCGGCGGGAGGCGTCGCTTGAGACTGTTTGGGGCAGTTTACGCCGTTGGCGATTGCAGCGGAAGAGGTAGTGGCGGCGTCGGTTATAGGATTGAACCTTTCCAACTGAACGGAGGATGGCATTGTAACTGCTATTATTATTATTATTATTTAATTTATAATAATAAGAATAATAATAATTAGAAAAAGTAAAAATATCTCCCTGGGTTTCTCTGGCACTATGTGGTGAGTAATGAGTTTGATTCGGTGTAGAATAAGGAAAGGAAAGGATATATACGAGAGTGAGAGTGAGAGGGTGTTGGAGAGGGAAAGTGTTAATAATTTTGTAGTACAAGTTGCATTAGTTTTGTTGTTGAAATGAGTTTTCTTATTTTGTGTTGTTGGTTCTTTCTTTCTTGCTTTTGAGATGGGATTGGAAGTGAATGAGTAGAGAGAGAGTTGTTTGTATTGTTACGCAGGCAGGGGCATGCAAGTGGATCATCAACTTGCATTTCAATTCTATAATTTGGACTTGGCTTTTATCGATTATACCTTTTTCTTTATTTCAAACTCCAACTTTGCCTCTCCATCCATCCCTCTTTTTATTCTACTCTTTTTTTATAAACAACTCTCAATATTTAATTCCTCAACATGGATCACTTTTTTTTATTTTTTTTCACCTCCAATTTTTTTTTTCTTCCATCTCAATGCCTTCTTTTACACACAAATTACCTATATTAAAAATAAATAATATATAAGATTTTAAATTAGTTAATACTCACATGATTACTCCAAATAAACCACGTGCATTTTTATAATTTTTATTTTTCATAATAGTTAAATAGTTTTAGGGAGTCGTTCTCTCTATATGAATAATAATATGCGTCTATATAAGTATATCAGTTTATCCAATATATTATATCCCATACTGATGCCTTTGTAATAATATTTAATTGTTTAAATGCTTTATATCATCAAATATATTCAATATCATGATAAATAAATATTATATTAATTTCACTCTATGAATATAAAAAATATTAAAAATATACAAAAATATTATTTAGTAATATTGAATTAGATTTATATTTGTATATCCTGGTTAGAAAAGTGCTAAATCATGAATAATAACAATCATTGAAATATGCAACTTTAAATCACTTTAATTAAATATCTCCATTCTTGGATTCTTTTCAAACAGGTGTTTAAATCACTTTAATTAAAATACATACATAAATTGACCGATGAATGTCTCTTAAATATTCCCTTGATGTATATACATGATAATATGATTAATAGTTAATAGCGATTCAATTAAATGGATAAACTTATTAAGTGATGGCATATAAACAAATCGGTTTGTCTAAAACTAAAAACCCACCAGATATATATATATATATATATAATCTTACTTTTTTTTCTAAGGATTTTTATTCTAATTCAAGTGCCAACATTGCTCGAATCATTCGAATTAAACTACAACGTTAATTAACTATCTTATCAACTAATTGAGATTGTAATTAACGTTGGAAAGATAAATTAAGAAGCATAGGCATGAGAAATGAGGAATATATGATATAACTTCTATGTATGTGTATGCCTGTTATAAATGTATACAGAAGAAACAATTGAGATATGATTAGAAGCACGTGACATGCACAACTGAAATATCTAACACAGCTCACGTCACCTACTAATCCATCCGATATAATAAGTTTGTGTTTCATTGTAATCTCCAAAGCATTATTTTAACACACATTAGGTGAAAAAAAAAAACTAAATTGGCCAATGATCATAGTTTGGGATTTTGCTAATGTAAAATCTTTAAAATAGACAAAAATTCAAATAAATTTTATACGTTTCATGAAGCTTATAAATGATTATAAAAAATAAAATGAGTTTTAGAAAAATATGAGATTTGTCAATTGATATTAAACCATTTATAAAATGATTTTTGTTCCAATTTCGACCGACAACCATCTTTAGGAACAACCACTGTGTTACCGAGATATTGTTCGTTTTGGAGCATTTGAGCTCCATCACAGTTTTGTCTTTAAAAAACACCTCAGAAGATGGAGGGAGGTAAGAGTATTTAAACTTTGCTTGACCTATGTGAGACTTATTGGGTGTACCGGAACAATAAGTAGTAAATAATTATAGTAAAAAAATTATAAATAAAATTAATAGTGTAATTGTTGGTGGGTTTCGTTTTAACTCCCTTTCAACCCAACTCGAATCCGTTTAACCTATGAATTAAGTGAACGTAGTTCAATTCAATCCACTCTACAAAAATAACAAAATTTTGTCAACTCAACCCAATTTGAATCGATAATAAATCAAATTAAATTACAGATTATAACTCATTTTAACATCTATTTTAGTGTTAAAATATAAAAGTATGATCCAAGTCTCATATTAATAAAAAAAATTGAGTAAAAAAATGAGTTATCATTCCTTTAAGGTTTAAAACCAGAGATAATGAATTCCTGGAAAAGACTCAAATGTACAATTAATTTAAAAAATAATACTAAATATTTTAATTAAAGAAGAAAGAAATCTCCATCCCCAATTATATTAAGAAGTAAGTTTTTTCTTATTGATTAATATGCAATCTAGTGAAGTAACTTTTTACCCAAATATTTATATCAAATCATTGAGTTTTTCAAATTATTTATTACGATACGTACCATCTTTATTGAATTTTATATATTTAGTATTTCGATTGTCTAGTTTTCCATGTGTGTGGATAAAATTTCTTCTGCTTAAGTTTAAATCTAAATTAAATTTATTAATATGCAGCCAGTCACTTTTTTTTTATATATAAAAAGTTCATCAATAAACTATATCTACCATAATTTATTTTTTAATAAAATTACGATGATCTTAAAATGAGCTAAAATAATGTTAACTAGAAACAAATGACAAAACCAGGGCAGGTGAAATTTACATATCAATGGGGTGACCTGAACATAGTTAAGGAGAAAAATAAATTAATAACCTCTTTAGAAGATAATTTTCCAACAACCACCACTCTAAAACAAGTGTCTACTTTGTACATAACAAAATATAGTTAAATATATTTTCTGTATTATATAGTTAACTATTTAATTTATATGAATTCAACATATTATTTAAATCATAATTCTTTTTCTTCTAAAAATAAGTAGTAAATAAACGTTGATTTTAAAGGAAAAATACATCAAATTATAACTACTATTTTCTTGAAATTTATTATCTGTTAAATTTAATGGAGTCAACAGATGCAAAGCAGTATAAAGTGATATGAGTCATTTCAAAACTGTGGATTTGTGTCCACAGTTTCATTCATATATTTTATTTGTTAATGGCTTCTTTAATCTCCTAAGTTGCTTTTTAGTTTTCCAACTATTCCTTCTCTCATCAACTTTCCCCACAATTTATGCTCACCAACTTCATTTTCTTTTTCTTTTTAACCTAATAATAATTAACCTTCATCCATTCGCATTCTCCTTCTACCTTTCAACATTAAAATAAAAGCATAAGGGGAAAACAATAAAATAACCTATCATAACACCTACTACATTCATTTTTATACACAAAAATATATTTGTTTGTTGAAGTTAATTATATAAAAACATGTTATTTTTTTCAAAGGATCGCATTTTATATTTAATATATTAATATCACTTGTCTTTTTTTCTTTTAGAATTAATACCACTTGATATATTCAAGTTTTTTAGGGTGCTGCTAACTACCGTGTGGTATATTTTATACTCGTTCAATGCAGGCCTCGATTGCAAGAGGTTTCATTTTGAAACAAATTAAGGGTTATTTTTCTTCCATTTCAATAAATAAAATTTAAATGATTATTCTGACAATAATTTACGTACTCAAAATATTTTGACCAATTCTTCTGTGGAAGTTTTGACAAACATCTATTTATAAATGATTAAATATTTTTCTATGGGTCTAAAATTTTACAAGAAAAAAAAACATGTGTGAAGATAAAATTTAATTACATTGCTAACTTAATACAAATGAAATCTTTCCTTTCTTTATCTATTTGTGTATCTATAATTTCACGAGAATGTTTAATTTTGTAATTTAATTGATAAAATCCATTATTATTATAAGAATAATCTGGTCACCTTTTTGTACACGTGGCTAGTAAATTAAAGGTATAAATACACATTTGGTACCCAAACTTTTTTAGAAAGTTCAATGTGGTACCCGAACTTTAGGAATGTTCAATTTGGTACCCCAATTTTCTAAAGAGGTTCAATTTGGTCCTCTCCGTTAAGTTGGAGTTAACACCGTGTCCGTACAGGACACGTGTCA
>Ga0214544_1001312_pt1 | contig 50990 bp, 20 predicted proteins | sample CNSS3metaG_FD_160074 | JGI IMG/M metagenome (GOLD analysis project Ga0214544, IMG submission 160074) | Root nodule microbial communities from cowpea collected in UCLA plant growth center, Los Angeles, California, USA - CNSS3 | ecosystem: Host-associated > Plants > Roots > Nodule | place: USA...
CAGCCCGTACTTTGGCCCGTCAAGTTGACGGGCTGGACGGGACGGGCCAGAACGGGCTGACGGGTTGAAATCTTCAACCCAGCCCGTTCCTTTTAGCACGGGCTGACGGGCTGGCCCGTTGGGCCCAACCCGTTTTGCCACCCCTAACGACATGCTTATTTCATATATTTTTTTACCATAACTCAATCAAATTTTATGTACTAATGTTTTTTTATCCAAAATATTTTAATATAATAAATGACTATTTACTTTTATAAGAGTCATCAAACTCTCATTACAAAAGTAATTTAGTATCATAAAATACTTGTTTTTTTTATCTCACAAGGAGATAAAGAGGATAATTCCCTGATAAGAGTAATTAAACTCTCATCATAAAAGTAACTTGGTGTAAAAAAAATACTTGTGTTTTAAATCATCTAGAAGATAAAAAAAAGTGATATTATATATGTACTCGTGTAATTCAAAATAACAGTACAAAAATTTATATACGTTTTATTTTATTTATAGTAAAATATTTTTGAAGTTCTGTTGTAGCATGAATAGTAATCTAGTTTTAGTCAACATGTGTAAAAAAGAACCTTCATTACTGTTTCTATTATACATTTATATTATATTTTGTGAAAATACTTTTAAACTTGTATATCTTTACATCATATCGTTTACTCATATTTATCTTTTGAAAAATCTTTTAAAAAAATTAACTATTGTTTTTTCTTCCCTAACCATTTTAAAGATAAAATAATTTATTAAATTTTTATATTGTAAGAAAATGCAATTATAACAATAGAGAAGGCAATATAAAAGTTATTAGTTTTTTTATTAATTGATGGCAGTATCGTTTACTCAACATGCATAATATACTTTTCTTATTCTCTATTTTCTTATGCGTCCTACTTTTTCTTGGTAAATCAACTCGTAATAATTAGAGAAGCAAAAAGGATTCAAGTTTGAGATTTTTGGATTGAATTATTCTTTGTAAAAATAAAATAAAAAGAAGCTGAATTTTATGAAAGAGTTAATGAGAGGGATAAAAATGAACACTTATTAATTTAAATAATGAAAGAAAAATAAATCAAAACTTAAAAATATCATAACAAAATTTGACAGTGTGTGAAATTGTTTGGAGATTTGACGTATAATGCAAAATTATGTATATAATATAGGGCGTTTATTAGGGTGAAGTTTATAGCGTAAACAAGCATCTCAAATGGTTCATTGTGAACCGTTAATTCTGAGTTAGATATAGTATATAGTATTAAACCTAAGAATACAAAAGAATGCAAATTTGAAATTCAAAAGTAATTTTTGTTGATTTGACATATTAGAAGTGGTGGAATGTCATTATGTCAACTCTAGAACATCTGATACAATATTAATAATAGACAATAAATATACATTAAATAGAAAGTCTTATTTATTCTTTTTCACATTCAAATAATAATTTGAAAACTCACTTTCGGGTAACATAACATGGTTATTGAAAAACATGAAATTTTGTAATTATAGAAAAGGTAAAAGTAATAGATGTCAATTCCTTGTATAATTTTGTTCAAATATCATATATCATTTCTCTATTTTAAATGACACGTTCATTTTCAACAAAACCATAAAATATTTCACACCTAATAAAAAAATAGTATTTTGAAATATATGTATTATATAAATAAATAAATGGGAAGAGAGTGAAAATTAGTGCTAATGAGAAATGTACTTTAAAATTGTGCTCTCATGATACGAGATCTAGAAATTTGTTTAACAAAAATAAAATAAAAAAGTAATTTATAATTTTTTTTTACTTTTTTAAGAATAATCTCAAAAAGTTCTAAACATTGTCATATTTTATAAATATTATACGACTTCTTTATTCTCAATACTATATATTTTTCCTATGTATGAACCAAACAACGATTAAACCATCCATCTCCAAATAATTGCACATTGATGATGTATTTTTATGTCATATTAATTTAGTATTTGAAAAACAATTCAAATTAGAAGAAAATATAATAAAATTAGTATCAATTCATAATTCGCATTTCTCATTGTATTAAAAACTGTTGAGACAATTGAATAATATTAATTTTTTAAAGTAAAATGTAATTAAGGGTTGACCCGTCAGAATCACATACAGGGGAATGTAAAATATTCATGTATGACTACTATTATTTCTTTTCCCCACACGTTTTCTTCCTTCAGATAGTTTGAAAAAAAATTAAGGGTCAAAATTTAGATAATGAAAGAACCAAAACATGTGTAAATTCCTAGGTAGTATCAAAGTTCTTGTCCTTTCTCATATTTGCATGTACCATTGTACCACTTACCAAATAAATCAACAAGAAGCATATATTTGGTCCAAAGTCAACTTGTGTGTAAAGTAAAACTCATGAGTGCTACTCTGGCTTTGCTCACTTCTCTCAACAACAACAACACAACACAACATTCAAAACACAAGAAAAACTTCACCACCACATAGTACATATATATATTCACATGCACACCAAACATGAACCAAGGGAAAAAGGAAAAAGGAAAAAACCCTTCTAAGTTATTTCATTGTTGAGCATGCACAACACAACAACCATGTTCATCATGCTTATGGTGCTCTTCAACTTTCTGATACAAACTCAACTTGGTGCAAGCACTGTGGTTGACCACAACACTTTCTCCTTTGTTACTTTCACTTCTGAGAGTTGCACCAATGGTGAGCTTCTCTGCATGGGTTCAGCCACTGCAGGTAATGGGTATTTGAGTCTCACACCAGAGCCACAACAAAGCAGCAACTCAAGTTCAACACTGTCTAACACAACCAGAAATGTTGGAAGGGTTTTGTACCCTCACCCTGTGAATGTTTGGCCTGCAATTATCTCCACCACATTCACTCTTAGGATCACTCCCTCTTCAGAAAACTCAACCAGCTATGGAGATGGAGTGGCACTACTGTTTGCTAATGATAATAGGCCCTCACCAAATGGCTCATATCATGGCATCTTTGATCAGTCAACACCAGGTAAAATACTATATTAAATTATTGTGTTGTCAAGTTTAAATATTTTGTTCTCCTTCCATCTTCTGAGACTTAAGGACAAAACTGTGATGGAACATAGATTCTAAAATAGATAATATTCTCAGATGTATAGTGATTGACAACAATTCTATCATCAAACTTGGGACTGAAACATTATCCCCACTTTGGGGCCGATAATAACCATCAATCACTCATTCTCCTTTAGTCCTCAATTGGAGTCGCTCGTTCTCCTTAATCTTCAACTGGAGGACTTATGTACCTATCACGCCTAAAAAAATGCATACATGCACACATGACAAATTAAATAGTGTTTTCTTACACATGACAACAAAAAAAGACTTGTTTTAAAAATTTTCTCAAGATCTTGATTTACTAATTTTGATGAATGTTGTGTAGGTGGGGGTTTTCAACAACTAGCTGTGGAGATGAACACTTTGATGAATGAACTTGATAAAGATGGAAACCACATAAGGATAGTGACAACAAGCATCACAGATCCACTTGCATCTGAGAGTCTCAATAGCACTGGCATTGACCTCAGAAGTGGAAGAGACATTGAGGTGAAAGTGGACTATGATGGATGGAGTAAAATGATTTTTGTCTCTGTGGGATACCCAGAAAGCCAATTGAAGAATGTCCTTAACCATTCAATTGACCTACCTGATATCCTTCCAAGCTCCATTTATGTTGGTTTCACAGCCTCCACAGGCAGTACTTTTTCTGAAAGCTACCAGATCCTCAACTGGGTATTCACATCAGTGCCACTTCCTGTTCTTTCTGTTGAACACAGTAGAGTTGGCACCATCAAGACCTTATTGGTAATTGTTCTGGTGTGCTTATTTCCTTTTATTTGGATAGCTGTTTGGAGAAGATATGTGAGGGGTAAAAAGAAGGGGGATATAGAAAGCCTTTCCAAGAATGCTGCAGATATCCCCAAGGTCTTCACCTACAAGCAACTATCAAGAGCCACATGCAACTTCAGCCAGGAAAATCTTCTGGGAAAAGGTGCATTTGGCAGTGTTTATAAAGGAATCATACCATACTCTGGCAAAACTGTTGCAGTAAAGAAGATTTCAGCAACTTCTAAACAAGGTATGTTTTGGTAAATAACACACCTTAACAAAGTACACTATCAACTGCTAGGGATAATGTTACCATTTAAAAGACTTAGAAACTGGTCCAATAATGTGTGTAAGAATCCAATTGATAATGAATATCTTGAAATGCATTGTTATCAGGTGAATTTTAAACTTAACTCAATCTCACAAAAGTTAGTTTGTAGGATAAGATTTACACCTATTTATATACAATTTCACAAAACCTACCTACTTGTAAGACGAGGTTTTTACCTTCTTGTATAATATGAATTGACTTTATCTTTATTCGACGTGAGACTTCTAACGTCCTACTTTTATTCTTAACCATTTTCTGCCACTTGTCTGTGTACACAGGTGAAAGAGAGTTCTTAGCTGAAATATGTACCATAGGGCGTCTCAGCCACAAAAACTTAGTGAAGCTCCAAGGGTGGTGCATTGAAGGCAAGAATCTTCTCCTGGTTTACGAATACATGCAAAATGGAAGCCTTGATCACTTCATAGCCAAAGGAAATCTGAACTGGGAACTCAGGCACAGAGTATTGACAGGGTTGGCATCAGCATTACTCTACCTTCATGAAGAGTGTGGAAACCCTTTTGTTCACAGAGATGTGAAGCCAAACAATGTCATGTTGGACTCAAATCACGATGCTCATTTAGGAGATTTTGGGCTTGCAAGACTACTCAAAAGTGAAGGCTCAGTGACCACAAATCTAAATGGAACTCTTGGATATTTGGCTCCTGAACTAAGCTTCACAGGGAGAGCTACACCAGAATCAGATGTGTATAGCTTTGGCATGGTAGTTCTTGAAGTGATATGTGGGAAAAGGTTGAACTGGATCAAGCAAGGGAACAGTTTTGTGGATTCTGTGTGGAATTTGCATGCAGAAAATGGTTTGGTTGAGTGTGTTGACAAAAAACTAGACAACAAATTTGATGCTGAAGAAGCTAAAAGGGCACTCATAGTTGGTTTAGCTTGTCTGCATCCTGATTCAATGTTGAGGCCAAGGATGAGGAAAGTGGTGAACATTTTTCAGAACCCAAATGAACCTTTGATGCAGTTACCAAAAGTGAGACCAACAGGAGTTTATGTTTCGGTTTCTTGCGGTTCATCATCCTCAAACACTAGCTCTAAAAGTGAGTTACAACTCCAATCATTTACAACATCATCACATGAAAAATTCAACAGTGTGTGAAGAATTATCATCAGTGACAACATTTGCAACTGTCTATGATTACTTTCCTGTGAAACACAAACATGACTCTTCAATGGCTTGTTCTGAAGAATCAGAGTTAAAAGACCTTTTTTTGCAGATCCACAACAATTTTGGATTTTGGGTAGATAGTGATTTTTTGTAGAAATTAGAAAATCCTGTGTTATGATTATATACATTAGGAGTAAATTTTATATAATCTAAAATATTTAGATTATATATTCATTGTTAGGAATATTTGTGTGTATTCTTTTATTCTATATGTATTCTTTTATTCCATCTTCATATATTATAATTTTTTAAAATTGTCTATTTATTTTAGATCAATTTATATTTAATTTTTTAATAACTAATAATAATTTAAAAGGGGTGAAATATAACTAATTAATGTTTTAAAATTATTATAATTAATTAATGTTTTTTGGATGATTTTGAATATACAAATAATTTTGATTATTGATATAAATAATTTATAATATTATCTTAGTTTCTTATAAATTGGGAATCATAAGTATTATAATATCTGTGTTGTCTTGATTTCAGCCGCAAGATGAAGGTTTTGGAGTCTTTGTTGTGACAGTAATTTCAACTTCTTCTAAATGTTTGATTTTGGCCATACGATTTCAATTTTGGTGTTATGATTGAGCCATTTTAAAAGTTAAGCCTTCTTTTATTATTAATAAAGTTTAGATGTTGGGTTCAAAATTTACCATGATGACAACAAGAAGCGAACAAGAAAACGAAAACAAAAGTGGAAATTTGTTTGAACAGAGAGGGGAATTTATTCGAAGCGGGTAGAAAAGTTGTAATAAATTTGATTGGTGTGATATAGGAAAAAAAAATTGACTAATATAATAAATTATAAAAATATGTTTAATTTGATTTTTAAAAAAATGTTATATATTAAAATTTAAAAATACTTAATCATAAAGTAATTAATTTATAAATTTGAAAATAATATTTTAATTTCTTTTTATTCATAACATTTCATAAAAATATATGAATTTAAGAAATAATTAAATTTTTAATATAATTTTATATTTTTAATGTAATTTTAACTTTTTAGTAATATTTATTTTACATCGAAAAAAATCATTAAAATATCACATCTTTCAATATGTTTCCTTTTACTTCACCACTTATTTCACATTTTTCAAAATATTATCTTAATTGTAATTTGTTGCTGAAATATTCCATATAATGTTTTCAAATTTTCTTTATTTATATTCTGGATTAAATATTTCAAACTTTCGGTAAAAATTAGAATTAGTCTCTTTCTGAACTTATTAATTTAGTCTTTCATTATTAGAGTTGCATGAATTTAGTCTTTCTCAGAATTTGTTAACAAAATTTTGTTAAAAAAATTAAATATCCGTATTTTTAAAGATGAGAAATATATTTTGATCAAACAGTATAGACAATTCAAATGTTATAATGAAATGTGTTTAAAATGTAAAATAAACTTAATAAAAATTATTTAAAAATGAATAAATTCACGTATTTATAAAGTTGGAGGCTATATTAGACTAAAGTTAAATTTTAAAAAAAAATTAATTCGAATTTTTATTGAAAGTTAAGAAACTAATTTAATTCTTTATATTTTTATACAGATATTCTCGATACATATTTTGTTATCAATTTTACAACATAATTATTCTATTAATTTTATTTTTTAAGTAAAGTTTATTTACTTTAACTATTTTTTTTAGTTTAACCCATTTTTTCTAAAATTTAACCATTATTTTAAACTAAAATAACTAGTTATAATAAAAAAAAATCTAAAAAGTGGTACTCCCTAAACTATCCCTCACAAATAATATAACAAAAGTCTCTACAACTCCTTATTTTTAATATTTTTTGAATTGAATGTTCTGGAAAGTATTTTCAAATCTATAAAATGCTTTATAGAACACCAAATCTAAAATATAAAAAATAAATTTTCGAAATAAGTGTTTTGAAAGGTATTTCTCAATCTGAAATTATTTTCCTAAATACTTGTTCTAGATCCTTCGTCACCTCCTAGTTGAAGGAGAGTTACTACAAAATATGATGACAAAGAAACATAATAAAGTGTTGGTGAGAAAAAGGGTATACATGGGAGGAGCTATCACAAGAAGTTGAGGAAGGAAAAATTAGGGTTCATTCTACTGTTGACTCAAGGATAAAATGAGTATTTTATAAATTAAGGGGTGCATGAAGAAAAAAAATGGGGTGGAGGAAGTAGTAACCGAAGGTGAGATAAACAAGATGATATACAGATAATAAAAATGATGTATAACTACGTAATTCTGTACATATATCTTTTCCAATGTGACCAAAATCGTAACAATAAAGAAGTAAGAAAATAGTAAAATGATAAAATAAAAAAGGAAATAAAAGATCACATAAATGATAGCATCAAATCATATATGCACTTTTTTTATGACAATGATTGAGGCTATAAATGGTCATTGCTTGATTTGTGGGTGTATTACTTACATGCCCATTTCTTTCTATCCCTATGGGTGGTTAAAGGACTAAACTACTTTTGCTATCTTTTTCTTGTTATTTCTCACTTCTTTATTTCCTATGTTATGTATGGATTTATGGAAAAAAGTATTTTGGATTCAGTAATTGAAAAGGTGTTTTTTAGATTGTGTAATTCATATTTCTTTTATAAAAACATTTTGAATTGTGTAATTTATAAGACACTTATATGTAAAATAATTAATTTTGAATTGTGTAATTTATAAGACAATAAAACAATTAAGGATCTCTAAATTCTCGTACAATAAAACATAATAGAGTACTAACTTTCATTTATAAGAGATCCTCTTGTGAATATGCGTTCTCAATCTACAATTTTTTGTGTGTTCTTCAACCACCCATTTCTCAATCTATCTTTATGTCTTTCTTTCTTCTTCTCATCATGTTATTAATTAGTTATTGTAAAAAAAACCTTATCGTCAGAGATAGAACCTCAATCCCTTTTATAAACCAACGTGTTGATTTTTATTTTATCTTTATCTTTATTTTATTATTACTTCTCATAATAATAATCAATAAGTCTTTAAATTTTATTAAATCACAATTAGGTCCATCATAATATTTCAAATGAGTCATATAATATAATTAATTCATCAATTAATTTTAACATTATTGACTATTCCATGCAATTTTTTTGTATGAAAAAATCACTTTCAAATTTGTGAAATTTTGAAGTTTTTTCTTTTTCGTGTAAAAATGACATGAATTGTAGAATTTGAATGTTAAAAAAGTTTTAAGATTGAACACTCCAAAAGTTAAAAATAATTTTCTTTTACAATTTTGAAACTTTTTTTTTCATGAAAAATTACTTCTATATTACATAATTCATAAGTAAAAAGTTTTCAAATTGTGTAATCCATACACTTTTTTTCATATAAAAATGACTTTTGAATTTTACTATGTAAAAGTTTTTTTTTTCATAAATTAAAACAAAATAAAGATTACAAAAATGCATAAATAAATTCTCTAGTTGGATAAAATATTTAAGTTGAATTGAATGTAGAATTAATGACCATTCATTGCTTTGTGGGTCAAGTAAGTATTTTCAGACATTATTTGTATGAAGCATTTTCCAAGTGTTTGATTAAACTTATTTTCAACAAATAATAGCTTGTTTAGGTCTTTCTTCTTCTTTTTTTTTCCATTACTATTTTGAAGATTAGGCAAGTCTCTAAATTTGAGCCTTACCAATTATACACTAATTAGCATTTCAGACTGTGAAATGCTAAGTGTGTCAAATGTCAAATAGTATAAAATAATGTGTGTCCATGCTTACTTTTAAGGTAAGAAGCCTATCTCAGCATCATCAATGCTAGAAAGTTTGGTCAGTGTCTCTATAATTATTGAGCAAAATTTTATGATGCATTCCATCATTACATTTATTAACCAAACCCTTGGCATGAAGTGATTAGTTTCAAAACTATACTCGGTTTTTTTTACTAGGAATAATCATTTTATAAACAATATTCAATATTTTAGTCATGAGAGTATTCAGATAATATTTAGATTGTTTTAGCTAAAAGTGACTGATGTCTAGATGATACTCGGTTGTATCTTTGTAATGTTAGTGAAACTTCATAAATTAATCAAGCACTAAATGTATAATGCATTTAGAAATAGACTATTATAAAAACTCTAAGGGTAATTTTTTTTCTTTTTTTAAAGCATGTTACAAACCTGAACTAATTAAGAAATGAAAGTCTCTCAAACTACATTTTTGAAAAAAGTTTTGAAAACTCATCTATTAGACAAGGTATTGCAACAATAGGTTTGTACCTGATCGATACTATTTCGGTGCAGAACCAGACGATCTCAAGAACCTTCTATGTCGAACCTCCTCCTGTTCCTCTCTGGACTCCTCCTGGATCTCTCTGCCGTCTGCACTCCGGGGGTGGGGGTACCTGCAGGCACTCCGACGCTCAAGTCAGAAAGTGATTGATATGAGGTGTAATTGGTTAGTGAGAAAAGCGTACATTTACCTGTTCACTAGGCCTTAATTTATACTAATTTCTTAATGGACCTGTTATTATTATTTGCGGGTCATTCGTATTCGAGGATCGATTCTTTCCCTTTCCGACTAAGGTTGCACGCATCGGTTCTTTCGTTATTGGCTGAGATTGTTCTTCTGTGTCTTTGTTAAAGATCAGCTATTTCCATTCTGAGATTTGTCCGTCTGTACTTTTGTCAAAGATCAACTCTTTCCTTTTTGGGGTTTGGCCGTCTGTACTTCTCAAATATCAACTCCTTTCTTTTTTGAGGTTTACCCGTCTGTACTTCGCCAAATATCAAATCCTTCCTTTTTGGCTGAGATTACGCCGCTGCTCCTCTGTACCTCTGCGCCATAATCCCATATTCTATCTGTCACATCATTGGGCTGGGATGTACACGGCCAAAAGGGGCCGGGATATATCCGGCCATCACACTTATTGGGCCCTCTGTTGTGTTGGAGAAAAGGTGAAAAACAGGTATCCCAGTGACTAGGCCACAACGAATGTGCCTCATACTTGGGTCAGGGTGATCTGGGCCATTTCTGTCTTATTGGGTCGGGATGTACCCGACCATACACTAACAAAGTTGAAGTTTTTCATTACACACTGACACAAAATAGACATTTTATGTTTGCGATTTTACGTCTGATCCACTAAAATCAGACATAAAAAATGATTGATGGCAAACTTGTAAATAAGTTATCAATTGATTACGTCTGATGCCCTAGGGTCAAACATAAATCTCATTTCTTACATCTGATTGCACACGCTGCACGAAAATTTACGTCTGACGCGCTAGAGTCAAACGTAAATTTACGTATGATTTGTCCCATCAGACGTAAATTTATTTCTGATTTGTCCTAGCCAGATGTAAATCATAAATTCCTAATCTTCTTCCCCACAACACCATGATTGTGCGAGAAAGTGAATTTGTGGTTTCGCGACTGCACCACTATTTCATCGCGTGATTGATTGTTGAGAGGTTTGTTTCTCTTTTGATTCTGTTTTGGTGCATATCCATTTACGTTGAAACCCCAATTTTTCGCAAATCCAGTGGTGGCGGTTTGGTGGAAGTGCAGCGGCAGAGGACTCTAGTTGGCGACGTCGCAGATTGTGTTTGCTCCTCTCATGTGCTTTTTCAATGGCTATTTGGAGATGGATCTGCGGTATGGTTGACAAGATGGAGTGTTGCAGGAAGTGGATCGCTTTAGCAAGTGCTCGTTGTGGCTGGTGGCTGATCTGCATGGTGAAGGATGATATGTTTATGTGGAGGTGGTGGTGCTCCGACGATTGCGTCGTGGTTGCGTGGTGACTTTGTGGAGGACCTACAGTGGTTTGTGCAGATCTAGCGTGTGGATGAGCTGTAGTTGTTTTTGCGTTTCATGTGGTGGGTTGACGATGCAAAAGCATGGAAATTTGTCAAAAAAATCATGTGTAAAAATTTACATCTGACACTGCGTACGAGACGTAAATTTACGTCTGGTACATAGTGTCAAACGTAAATTTACGTCTGTTAATACATAGTCATACATAAATTTACGGTTATCGTTACTATGTCTAACCTAAACCAGATGAGAAAAGCAAAAAGTGTCGGACGTAAATGACTTTTTTGTGTTAATGATTCAACCACATCTTTATATATATATATATATATATATATATATATATATATATATATATATATATATTTCTCTTTTTTTTTTTCTTTTTACAAAAACTGTGTTTACTTTCTGTTGATAATGTGATTGCTTTATTTGATAGACACACTTGTAACAAAATATTATTTCATCCAAACTTGATATTGTTGTTATGATATAAATAATAAGATGTTTTATCAATATTATTCTACTCAATAAACATTAGAACATCGTTTATGAAACTATTAAAATAAAACCAACTTAATTAGATTGTTCATGATTAAATAATTTTGTCTAACAAATTAACGTTGTCCTTTCAAACAATGTGAGAAGTATCTATAAACAATTGCATTAATTGGTTAACATTTGGCTAAATGTGTCTGGAAATCACATATCTCTCCACAATAACCCAATTTATTAAATTAAACCTTATACATTATTTTTAACACATAATAACTAGAAGGATTGGTGATGAACATGACAAATCATTCTAAATATAGTTTATGGATTTTTTTTTCAAATACTTTTATATAGAACACATGCAATTAACTTTTTTCTGTCCGATGTATGATATAAATAACCAAAATCAGCTTTCAAAATCTTGAAATGCAAAAATAAACTTTTTAGAAGTTAGAAGAAAAGTCCAAACGTAAGAAAATAAAAAATAAAAATAAAGGACCAAAAAGTAGAATAATCTATAATTAAATAATATTGTAAGACCATGCGGATTCATTTAACTTATATTATTTATTTTATTTAACTTGATTTTAATTTTTATGTGCTGTTTACTTATGATATTTATACTAAATAAATAAATAAATCAAAATTTTCCTACTAATAGCATGAATGAAAATTTGGATCAATAACAAAATCAGTCATTAATTCCTAAGTCCAATACTTTTAAAACTTTTATTATATTGTCCATTATAAAATTTATTTTTTATCGTAATATACAAAATGATAGAAAGTTCAAATTATGGAAACCAATCACCAATACAAAGCAAGATATATGACTGGTACTTTTACTAGTCATAAATAGGACCATTTCAACTTTTTTGTTAATCCTTATTCAAGATATAACTTTTTGTGAGGAAATCAAAATCTATCAATTGTATAAATATCAAAATTGCTACGAATTATTTTCATTTTAAATGATAAAAATATAATAGAAATATATCTTTTTCACTCATCCTGTCAATCATTAAAACGACGTTTATTTGATAAGATTGAAATAAAAAAATTGAATGGTCCGTCAACAATTTATTTATTTTGTTTACTTATCTCTTCTACTCTTTCTTTTTCATTTTTTAAATCAAATATCTTTAATTTATTTAAACCTTTTTTTTTATCGTAAGCACTTATTTATTTTGTTATACTTTTAAACAAACCAAACATTTAAGCATACTTTGGGTTTCTATACTTTATTTATTTATTTTGAATTATTTATAATTTTGTTAACTTTAGATCTAACACGATATTAGAAAAAAAATATTATACTCATATGGCCATTTTAAATGATTGAAAGGGTGGGAACTACGTAAATCTTTACAAAATGTATAAAAATAAAAATTTAAATAAAATTATATTATAATTAAAACATTTTTTTTCATTACTTCTTAAACAAACAATTTTCCTTTCCACTTTACTTCTCTTTTAATTTTTGTTTTTTCTCCCGTGTATAAAAAGTGGTGGCAAACGTCACAAAGCATGAAAATTGAAATTTCACCGAAAGTCCAAAACAGACAAAGTGCGTAAAACTGGTGACAGCAGTCTTCGCAGGTGACGGTGTTTTCCATTTCAACTTTCAATTGTTTCCGTGTTAGCAAAAGAACAAATCCAAATCAAAATTCAGAAGCAGAAGAAGAAGATTTCAGAAGAGGAAGAAAAGATGGTAATGGCTGTGGCTAGTGGTGACTTGCTGAGTGAGAAAGCTTCGGCTATGAGAGCGTCTCTGGAGAGAAGCCAGACCATCACCGACGACGTCGTTTCGATTCTGGGCTCCTTCGACCACCGCCTTTCCGCCCTGGAAACCGCCATGCGACCTACCCAGGTCACTCATTCGACTCAAAATCGTTTTTTTCTTAATTGGGTCTTTCAGTTTTTGCAAGGTTTCGAAAAAGTTCTCTGTTTTGGTGTCTGCTGCAAAGTCAAGGATTTGGAGGTCTCCATGCCTTTAATTGTGGTTGCATGGTTGCATTTGTCTATAGTTTCTCACAATATAAGAGATCGCGGCGAAATTGAGACCACAGCTGGAAACAGAGACTTTGTTTGAAATCTTGTAATGGAAACTCTGTTAACATTTGTCTGTAGTTTTTCACAATATTAGAGATCGTGACGATAGTAGGGAACAGAGACCTTATCTGGGGTCTGATATTAATCTGTTACGGTCTGATAATTTCAAAAATCTTTTACAATGGATGGAAGACTCATTTGACTAAAGCAAGACCCAAAATAGTTTTTTTTTTTTTTTTTGAGATTCATATCAGGGTCTCTGTGACTGCAACTGTGGTCGCATTTGTCTGAAAATTTTCACGGTACCAAAGATCGCGAGGAAATCAGATTGCAGTAGCGAACAGAGACCTTATTTGGGGTCCTACAGTATCAAAGATCGCGACAAAATTGTGACTGCAGTAGTAAACAGAGACCTTGTTTGGGGTCTATGCGACTGCAACTGTGGTTGAATTTGTTTGCAATTTATTACAATATCAAAGATCGCAAGGAAATGGTAACTTAAGTTCCAAACAGAGGATCTTATCTGGGTCCTCTGGGATTGTAAGTGTGGTCATATTTGTCTGTACTGTCCTTCAATACAAAGGATAGCGATGAAACGGTGTCTTGTGGTTATGCAATCCCAATTTTGGCGGCATTTGTTTGCAATTTCTGACAATGTCAAAGATCACAGCAAAGTCTGTCTGTGTTCACAAATGAATACCTTACTTGGGGTGTTTGTGACTGTAATTGTCACTGCATTTATCTGTAATGTCTTGCAACACAATGAAACTGTGACTACAAACAAAGACCTTAGGTTCTTTGTGATTGCAACTGTGCCTGCATCTGTCAGCAATTTCCCACTTTATCAAGGACTCAACATTATTTCTTGCTTAGCTTTTAAGGAACTTCTGGGTTTTGCCTTTTCTTCTTTTTCAAGATACTCCCATGTGCTGCTGGATGTGTGGTAGGTTTCCTTTTCTTATTTTGTGTTTGGTTTTGCAGATCAGAACACATTCTATTAGGAAAGCTCACGAGAACATTGATAGGACTTTGAAGTCTGCAGAGGCCATATTGGCCCACTTTGATCAATATTATCAGGTTCCATTCTTCTGGTGGTTACAATTGCTAATCATTAACTGTTTGAAATTTTGAATCACCTCATGATCTGCTTCACTCTATAAAGTATTCTATTTCTTTTGAAAATTGTTCCATCCTTAGATCTGGTTAAGATGCTGATCTGGGTAAAAGGATTTAGAATTTAATTTTATTTGTCAATGCTTTGTCATGGCTCCCTTCACAGTGCTAATATGTTGTCAAATGAAATGCAAGTGTTTGTGAACGAATCTGATTCTAGCTTCTGTATCATACAAGTTTCTGAAAAATCAAAGCAGAAAATTCTGAGAGAAGTTGGATGAAGAGGAAGATTAAAAATGATAAACAAATGGGCTGACACAGCCCTCCTCTTTCATTTGAAGTTGGAATTGGCTGTGTAAAGATTTTGCTAAAAAGCATGACAAAGGCAATTACTGCAAATATATAATGATTATATTATATGTAATACAATGATACAATTGTTACATCATGATGCAATAACCTAAATAATAATTTCAATTGTAGGTTAATACACATTTTCAGATTTGGTGGGAAGAAAAAATTTCACTGGTTTTCAGTTTATCATGTAAGTTTTATTAGGAAATGTCCTACCCCAGATAGAACCTCTTTTAGTGCCTGATAACAATCTTTAGTTAGGTGTGCAAGTGTTATCGAGTGAAAACTTAATCATACCAAAGGGATGTTCAGAAATATTAGTGTTTGTTTTATTTATATTTTTATTTTGCATCTTGCTAATCATATTCTTGTGTGTTTCTTCATAAATTATTTCATCATTCTTTGTCCTATATGATGTGTTAAAGCACTACCCTAGTCATGGGTTTTTTGAAATCAGTTTCTCATTTATCCTTCTTCTGCTTCTGTTTTACCAGCTTAAGGAATTTCCTTCCACTGTCATATATATGGTGTTCCCATTGGTTTAATATGCAGGCAGAAGCAAAAATAATTAAAGGTCCACATGAAGATGTGAAGAGCTATCTTGAAGCAATTGATCAGCTGCGACGAAACATTAGATTTTTTAACAATAAAAAGGGTTTTAAGAATGATGATGGTATTGCCATCCGTGCCAATAATTTGATAGCCGAAGCTATTTCTAAGCTAGAAGAAGAGTTTAAGCGTCTATTATCGTCTTACAGGTTTGTGTTTATTTTCTTAATGTTGTTGATTTTTTACATTTCAACCAAAAGTTCATTTTCTTGCATAAACTAAATCACCATTGTGGTTCCCGCACTCAGATAAATGATGTTTCATTAGATAAATCAATCTTAAATAAATAAAGTAATCTGGTAACGGTCAGGTCCTTTAACTTCTAGCTGCTAACATATAAGCCACTTTTCTGTCATTATTTCGTTATTTATGTATAATTTGGTTTTTAAATGAGCCCAATGTCAACTGATGATCCACGTAGCTAAAGTCCATCTTGTGGGATATCGTTGTTGTATAATATGAATGGCATGGTCTTATGAATAGGACTTAATAATATTTGAAATACAACTTTTATGAAATGAATTTAATCCATTTTGAAGTATGCTGATATTGCTCTCTTGTATCATCCACCTAATTGTTATATTTATATAAAGGTTTGGTATTTTTGTTGTAGTAGGTCTTGTGCTTATAACTTTCAACGGTCTATTGTGTGACCAAGATTATAGGGTTGGTAACGACTTGATGATGTCCTTAATAATATTAATCATAGAAATATGTTTAAATTATGTAGGAAAATGATTACCTGGTGTAGAATCACATTTGTATTCTTGAGGAACCTTTGACATTTTGTTTGACAAAATAGTTCAGTTTGTTTTTCAATGAAAAATATATTAAGTTATTTAGCACCATGCCTTGTTCTCTGTTTCCAGCAAACCTGTGGAGCCTGAACGCCTCTTTAGTTCTCTTCCAAACACAATGCGACCTTCATCAGCATCACCAGGCCATGATGATGATTCCAGCAGCAAGAATCATTCTTACATGCATTCTGAGCCACATAAAAATAATGCCGATACTGTTGTATACACACCTCCTGTTCTTATACCACCAAGAATATTGCCGTTGCTCAATAATTTAACTGAGCAAATGGTTCAAGCTGGTCACCAACAACAGTTGCTCAAAATATACAGGTAGAGCTTCTCCTATTAACTTTTTTCACAGTGAAAGGAAAAAGAAATTGCCTTGTTTTGTTCCTCTAGTTATGCATATTGCAAAACAACCCTGAACTGTAAAGTGAGCTTTTATAATGCTTTTTATTGTGTAAATTTATAAATTTTGTTTATCCTGTTGTTTTGGTTGCAATAAGTTTTGGTTTCTATAATTCCTTTGAGTTATGTTGTTTTGTAACAGAGAAAGTGATACTGGCAGATCTTAAGGAAATATTGAATATTTGAAGAAATTATTTTGAGAAAAAATAGCCAGAAATTAGTTAGTGGAAGGAGTCAATTCACTGAATCTTGGCGGTCAAGAATAAGGAGAGGCAGTAGAAGAGGGTGAAAGGTATGAAAAGGAGTTTCCAAGAAGATGTTGGACCAAGAAAGTAGAATTACACTTTTGAGGGTCAAGATCACAAGAAAATTTGTTTTTGAAGTTCAACCAATTAGACCTACAGAGCGGTTATATTTGGCCTTGATAAGTTATGGAGGGTACTGCTGCTGTACACTGATTTTAATATTGCAAAAAATCAAGAATCTTTCTTTAAAAGGTTTTCTGGAGGCTTTGATGAGGAGATTTGGAGACAATGGTTGGGGTTTGGTTTATGAAAGAATAGCCTTGTTGAGACAAACTGATGGTGTAGAAGAGTACATACAAGAATTTGAGCTTTCAGGTGCACAAGCTAATCCAAACGAGATAATTGTTGGGGTTTTTCTTTGATTGGGTTGTGCCATGATATCAGGAGTTTGTTGTCCACATAACCCTCACGAATTGACACAAGTCATGGGGGTGGGTGGGCCGGGAGGTGGAAGATATTATGAAGTATATCTGGGGTTATGATGAGGGTGTACAGAAAAGTGGGATAGGTGAAGTTTCTAGATTTTGATATGTAGGGAGAGGAGTTGTTACAATAGGTGGTTCAATGAGTGCCTCAATAATTTGTATGCCTTGAATAGTGGAGTTTGTAGTATTTCGAACATGGGGGCACAAAACACTCAAGGTTCAATATCTTAATCTTCAAAATCCAATTGGCTAGTGGCTAGAAATATGGATAATAAAAATATCTCTTATGCTGAATTTGTGCAAAGGAGGAAGGAAGGGTGTTTTTGATGTGCAAGAGCATATGCTCTAGGTAATCACTGTCCTGAAAAGAGTTTGAATGTGACAATCATTGGGGAAGTGGTGAGAGATGCTGAGATGGAGAAAAAGCTAACGAAAGAAGAAAAGGAAATGGAAGAAGGGGATGAGGTTGACTGTCAATGGATGGATAGGGAAATTTTTAGTTGGAGGATTTTCCAACCTCATGTCATAAAGCTTATTGGGGAATTCTTTTGGCAAAAGGTGATGATATTTGTTAAAATAAAGGAGAGGCATAGGCTGAATCCATAATGTGTATACAGCACATAGGGTTATGCATTTCTAAATAGGAAAATACAAAGAGATGGGCCTAAGCCTGTTACATACATCTAACACTCCCCTTCAAACTAGTGCATATAAATTGTATGTACCAAGCTTGTTACTAATATAATCAGTTCTAATTTCCTTAATGATTTAGTAAAAACATCTGTTAGTTGAGCATTATAATTAACATACTCAATCTTGATTTTTCATACAATATTTTCTTGAGTAAAACACTAATATGTAACAATCAAGCTACTCTTTATATTAGCTCAAATCCCATCTTTCATGAAAAGACCATGTTAAAATAAAAGAGAGAGGCCTATTAAAATAAAAGAGAGAGGCATAGGCTTAATCCCTAATGTGTATAGAGCACATAGAGCTATGGATTTATAAATAGGAAAATACAAAGATGTGGGCCTAAACCCGTTACATCTAAGTTCTAAAAATATTAATTGATAGTGGAGTGATGAGATACTAAAAATGAAAAAAAAGTGTAATTTTCATTTGATTTTTAGACTAGCAAGAATAAACTAGTTATCCTTAGTATTAGTTAATTGGTTTAATCAGGCCTTTGGTCCCCATTTTCGTAACAAAATCTCAATTTGGTCTCTCTATTTTTTTTTTGTCTCAATCTGGTCCCTTCCGTTAATGGTACAGTAACGCCGTTAAAGGGGTGTCATGTGTCAGTTCCTGGATTTTTTGACCTTTATTTTATTTTTTGAATTTAAAAAAAAATAAAAATTGCCATGTATCAAGCTGTCATTGTGCCACATGACAGTGACAATGACATGTGTCACTTATATGTCAGCTGTCATTTCCATTTTTTCAATTTGGTCCCTTTATTTTAATTTTTGTCTCAATTCAGTCTCAATTTTTGTAAAAATTCAGCAATTTTGTCCTTCTCCAAATTGAAATCAAATTTAATTTCTATATAAATGTACACAAATATTTTTATCAAAATTGATATTTTAAGTAAATATTTTTAACAAAATTAAGTTCATTTAATTAATATTTTACATTCAACTTTATTTAAAATTGTTTTAAAGTTGTTAATAGAAATAAAATTCATAAATTAACTAGTTCATGTAACAATAAAAAACATATAAATTTAAAGTTTGAAAACAATTTTAAGTAAAGTTGAATGTGAAACACAAATTTAAATAAACTTAGCTATGTTAAAAATATATAATAAAAATATCAATTTGAATAAAAATATCAAATTTAATTAAAACATTTATATAAAAATTAATTTTTGTTTCAATTTAGAGAGGGACCAAATTGCACTATTTTTACAAAAATAGGGACTAAATTGAGACAAAAATTAGAATACAGGGACCAAAATGAGATTGAGGAAATGACACCTGGTATAATATTGACACCTGACATTATCACTGTCACACCACTTTGTCATTGTGGCACGACGACAGCTTGACACGTGACACATTTTTTTATTTTTTTAAAAAAAATCAAAAAAATAAATAAAAAAATAAAAAGAAATCAAAAAATTGAGGAACTAACACGTGGCACCCCATTTAACGCTGTTACTGTAGCATTAACGGAAAGGACTAAATTGAGATCAAATTTTCCAAAACAGGAACCAAATTGAGATGAAAAAAAATAGAGGACCAAATTGAGATTTCGCTACGAAAATGAGGACCAAAGGCATGATTAAATCTAGTTTATTCTATGTTTTGTTTGGATAATCTCTTCTCATTATATTCTCAATATAAAGAAGCTCATCTACTCATTTTTATAACTTCAATTAAATAAAAATATGTGAGTTCTTATCTTGAATGTGTCATATCTTATGAATGTGTCATACCTTATCTGGCAAGTCACTACCTCCTTTGCATATCCTAGAGTAGTACTTCTTAGCTTATCTCTTTAGTGGCACATTGGTGGTTAATCAAAGTTCAGGAAGTATAGAGTTTTCTCTCTTAGGAGTTCTTAACTTGTGAGCAAGGTCGCAAGTGACAATTCCGCATACTTGCTTATCTCATTGGATTGATTGGCACAAGGTTCTTCCCAATTCCTAGCACTATTTTTCATTAACTGTTTGGGGGAAATTGTTGGAAACGTTTCATTCTCCTTAATCCTTGGTTAGTCGTTCATCAGTTGGTTATTGAAGCTTAGATCCAACATTTCTATGATTGATCCAATATTTCCCTAACATTTCCAGAAGCTTACATGTCAAATTCTGAAAATCTCCATGAAGCATTTCTTTGAAATTTGAATAATTCCATGAGTGATTTAGGCAGTGTTCATGCGAGCAACATGTTAGATGTAGTGGAAGAGGAAAGCTTGGATTCCTCAAAGGGACAAAAAAAGAGAAGAACATGATGCAGATTTGTATCATGGTCTTTAAAATTCCATTATATGGTTGATTAATTCTAGGGAACTGGGCAATTCCTCTTCTTATTGACAACCAAGTGTAAGACTGTCTGAGACCAACTCTGACTTTGAAAAAAAATCATTTGATACTTGTTGAGTATAATTTTCAGAAAAGTGTTTTCTACAGCAAAAGTTGTAAGTATGTCTTGCTCTGATACTTTCTTACTGGTGTTTCATTCAGAATGCAGCTGATGGTAACTTTCGTACTGCATTTATGAGTTTGTGTTCCAATGAAAATAGAATTTATGCATGGCTTATCAATTTCCACCCTTTAGTTGAGATATTTAATGTAGTGATAATTACTTTAGTAGTAATTCTAATTGTGGGAACTTAGATCTTCTACGTCTCATCCTATGTTTCTAGAGCTACTCCTTAAAGGCATATTCTGTTTACACACAAGGAATATCCTTTTGGAAATTCTTAAAACAAATTTCTCTATTCTTTAAGCTCTATGTTTTTATGTCCTTTTACGTTCTTTTGAGGTACTCATCAGATATGTATATAACATATACACAAAATCACAATTGTTCTCCTGCATAAGAATTATGTGTAATTACTTGTTTATGTCCTCGTGCTAATGCAGAAATTTAAGTCCTCTTTGAATTGTATGCCTCCCATACCTGTTTCAACTGTATTAAATGTTATCATTTGAATAAATAGTACTGTTGTTGAAATTATGATTATCACCATCTTCATCATCATCATTGTTCAGAGATACCCGTTCTAAAGTATTAGAAGAAAGCCTACAAAAGCTTGGAGTTGAGAAGCTGAACAAAGATGATGTTCAAAAGCTACAATGGGAGGTTTTGGAAGCCAAAATTGGAAACTGGATTCATTTCATGCGTATTGCTGTAAGATCACTGCCAAATTTGTTCATATGCTTTTACATATTTTTTGTTAAATATGCAATTGTACATGAACAGGTCAAATTGTTGTTTGCTGCCGAACGGAAAGTCTGTGATCAGATATTTGAAGGATTTGACTCGCTTGGTGATCAGTGTTTTGCTGAAGTAACTACAAACAGTATTTCCATGCTGCTTAGTTTTGGAGAAGCTATTGCCAAAAGCAAGAGATCACCTGAAAAGTTATTTGTGCTTTTGGACATGTATGAAATATTGCAAGAAATCCATTCAGAGGTATTTTCTTTTAAAATCCAAATTCTTGAATCTTGCTGCAACTTTGAGTCCATTGTGAAGGTTTCGTAAATCTTATAAGGTTAATTATAATTTATTTAATAATCAATAGCCAATTTTTAGGGGAGGCATATGTAGAATTGTGTGTTGCCGAGTTTGACACTTGTTTGTTGGACACCCTTTTGACCGGTGTCTGGCACTTCCTGTACACTGCTAACAGAAAAAAGGAAGACAAAATTAAAAGGAAAAGCTTATAAAATTGCAAGACTCAATATTCTTTTTAACCTTTGTTTCCATACGACTTCATTATTTATTTTCACTGACTAAGAGATATGTTTCTTAAAATTCTATTGTTAGGGCCAGTGTCATGGGGTAAATTGTAAAACTTTGCAAATTTGTTATGACAGTGTGAATTACATAAATCTTAATTCTCAACTAAATTTTGCATTTTAACTATATGTATTATTGATGTCTTTGCGTCCAATATTTATTTTTGACATTAGACGTTTTATGTTATCTATATCAAAATTGGTGCTTCGAAATTTATGATTTTCTTTAACTTTATTCCCCATAGAGTAATGTATATTTCAAGAAGGATTTTTCAAGAAATCCCAGTGTGTCACACCCACTTCATCTATTTACCTTCTAACACATAACAAATAGCTTTTTTCCCCAAGAAAATTGCCTAAATTGTACTGTAGTTCATTCATAACAAATTGGTTTATTGTTCTTCAATCAATAATTATGGTTAATGTTTTGCTTCATCTCAAGTTTAGAAGAAATAATTTCTCTCTTATTCAGTCTCTTTACATATATATATATATATATATATATATATATATATTTTTTTTTTATATATTTGGAAATAAGCATTGCCTATTCTAGGAAACAAATTCCTAAGATTGTGATATGCTAGTAATAAAATCAAGATACAACCAATATACAAAATTAAAAACAATAGAAATCAAATCTAAAACTTCCTAAAATATCTCCACACTTCAATATAAACATACAAATTCCATGTTTCTCAGGACAATAAGTCGGCACTTGGCTTGTCATCTCATTTGTTGATTTTCTTGTAAAGTGCACTTTAAGCCTAATTTAATTTCACAAATTTCTCTTGCTAGAGAATAGTAAGAATAGCTTAACTTAATTAGGTTATTTTTAAATAAGTAGCCCTTATCTGAAGTATCAAAACTGGAAGGCAGCAACTTGCAAATGGACCAACCACAATCTTCTAGCCTGTGTGCAACCCAAGGCTTAAGGAGGTGTGCCTTGAGCCACTGACTGCCTTCGTATTGTATTATTAAAACTGAAACGTGCATGTCCAAACCGGAAGGCCAGCAACCCTCTTCTCTGTTACTTTATTTTTGTCATTGTCAGTTAATTAGTTTTTGTTATTTGTTATTATTGAAAGGTAAACAACTCTGTGTACTTTTTGAACATATATGAACTGAAAATTGAGAATTCTATAACTTAGATCGTTCTGTATGTGTGGGCTATCTTATGTTATTACTATGGTATGCTTTATTGTAAAGTTGGAACGCTATTATAATCTTAATATTATCATGGTATAAGGCCAATTCCTATTAGTTATGATTCATATTTACTGTTCTTACTTGACTTTGTCACAACTAAATAATAATGCCATTTTAAGTATATATGAAAAGCCACTCACACGTGCTTTAAGGGATGGAATTTAGTTTATTATTGGTCAAAGAGAGTCTCTTTCTAGGTTTTACTCCCAACTGTTTTCTTCAACCTGTGATACTATTTCGCCTCAACCATGGTAGTTATGGTGTCTCTCTTCCAAGATGTCTGATATATATATTGTGTGTTCAGCTCATGCGATGTAGGTTTTTACGGCTGTTTTGTATGTGGTTGGAAGGCATAATTCAATAATTGTAACATATTATCAACCTTTTCTATGGACAAATTTGCAGATTGAAATACTCTTTAAAGGCAGAGCTTGCTCCAAAATAAGAGAAGCTGTAATGGGTTTGACAAAACAGCTTGCACAAACAGCCCAGGAGACCTTTGGAGATTTTGAAGAAGCAGTTGAAAAAGATGCTACAAAGACTGCAGTAACTGATGGAACTGTCCATCCTTTGACAAGCTATGTGATTAACTATGTGAAGTTTTTATTTGAGTAAGTTCACATATGCTGCATTCTGCTTCAAATTCTCTTGCATATTCTTGAAATTATGTCATTTTATATTGTTTTCATGGTGTGAAAAAGCTACATCTACATTTAATAAGGATTTGTAGAATTTATTTTAGGTTTTCTTAATCTTTTTGTGGGTACAGCACAGTTTTCTTCAATTTCTTTTGCAAATCTTCGCTTGTTTGATTTATTTGTTTGTAAGGTACACTAAAAATTAGTCATTCACTTAAGGGTTCATGAGTCCGAAAACTCCTTTTCCTGGAAAGTTGGAAGTATTAAAAAGTTGTGTTTTGGTAATTGGTACAGGTTTGGGGAAAGATTTAGCTTGCATGTGTTAGAAAGATGATTCCTTGAATGTATATCATTAATAATTTTTATGTATGTTCTCCTGCAAGAATAAGCAGGGAGATGCTGAATTTGCATCAAATTTCACAATGCTGACTAGATCATTTGTGACTGTGAAGGGGGTACTATGCTGCAGCATGCCTGGACTTTCACTAATTTGTTGTGTTCAACGATGTCTGATCTTTACCGAATCATCCTGTTGATTTTTCTTTTGTACTAGTTTGAGTTTTGTTTTCCAAACCTGATGTCTGATCTTTACCAAATCATCCTGTTGATTTTTCTCTTGTACTAGTTTGAGTTTTGTTTTCCAAACCTATTGATGTTCAAATGAAGGGATAATGCTTAACGTACTTTCTAACACTATGTGAGGATAATGCTTAACGTACTTTCTCCTTTTTATTGTCATTGTAAATCATGCCTCTATCTACCCTTGAGATCTTGAAATATTTAATCATACCCAAATTCACTAAATATTTGCAGCTATCGGTCTACCTTAAACCAACTTTTCCAAGGGATTGAAGGTGAAAGTGATTCTTCACAGTTAGCTTCTGTGACCATGAGAATATTGCAAGCTCTTCAAACCAATTTAGATGGGAAATCTAAGCAATATAAAGACCCTGCTTTGACACACCTATTTCTCATGAACAATATTCATTATATTGTCAGATCAGTTCGAAGGTATGTCATCCAAATGTCCTTTTTAATTTTACTGCATCTTCTGCCAGTTCAGAATTGTTGTTCTCTTAATTCTTTTCTAATTTAGGTCTGAAGCGAAGGATTTGATGGGGGATGATTGGATACAACGACATAGGAAAATTGTGCAACAGCATGCCAATCAATACAAAAGAAATGCTTGGGCAAAGGTGATTTTCTTATTGATTGAGATGACCACTTTATGCCTTGCAGTTGCAGCTATCATGGATGCTACCTCAGTTTTTTGTTATATCCTAGAATTATTATTATGAAAGGAAGAAGGTAGTGAGGGATTCATTCTTTAGTAGATTCAGATATGTTAAACTATAGGAAAGAGAGAGACAATGAGCTGAAACTATATAGGATGTGATCCTTATCTTTATAATTATAACATACAAATTTGTTCATTTAGCATCCTACCTTTTCTACAAGAATAAATTGTGTATTTAGCATGAGTACACAATCAGAGCTATTATGTTTATCTTTCTATCAAATTTGTTCCTGAGAAGTAATTTCTTCCTTTCTGTTTTTGTTGAACTCTGTGCCCATGATATAGAACACAATGTCACCAATTCTCCATTGATTTGCAATTACTTTAGAAGCTATTTTACATTCTGATGACTTTCTTTCTATTGGCAGATTCTTCAATCCCTCTCTATTCAGGGCCTCATCTCATCAAGTGGTGGCGGTAGTACTGCTGGTGGTGATGGTGGCAGTAGTGGTGCTTCAAGAGCAGTTGTTAAAGAAAGGTAGGTTTTTTGTTGCTTCATTTGGGTTGCTATTTAAGAAGTAAAGCCTCTGTCGTTCTTTTCTCACTTGTCACTGCGTCTGTGTTCTCAGGTTTAAGGCATTCAATACTATGTTCGAGGAACTTCATCAGAAACAATCTCAGTGGACAGTACCAGACACAGAGTTGCGAGAATCTCTCATTCTTGCAGTTGCTGAAGTCTTGTTGCCTGCCTATAGATCATTTGTGAAACGTTTCGGGTGCGTATTCTCCTTTTAACCAATTATAGCAATACTGATATGAATAAAAAGCCTTGATTCGAGGTCAAGGAACCTCCTACAGAAAAAGGGCAGAGAATAGATGAAAACTTTCTTGTTATTCTTTCATTCATTCCTTCATAGCATTTATAAGACAGGGAATAACAGACTCATAACAAACCCACTAAAATATTGACACGTAATATATCAATATTCCCTCACTCACTCCCCACGTATCAAAGTTTGTAATCCACTAAATATTTTGGCATCCTGCCAACCCTTGTTGACGTCATTGGGTCAGCTGCCTCATTGATCTGGTGGATGGTGTTGATTTCTTCATTTGGGCCTGTACTGCTATCAAATACACTCTCTAGTATATACTCTTTTTAACTCTTAACTATTACATGAAATTTATTAGAAAGTAAGTGATTCTCAACAGTTCCACAATAGTTAAGAATGTGCTAAGAGTATTGTTAACATTTTTGTAACAATTTTTTACGAGATTGTTTAGCTATAAATCATAACTGAGATTATGGTTTTCAGGCCTCTGGTGGAGAATGTAAAGAGTAGTCAGAGGTACATCAAATACAGTGCTGAAGATCTAGAGCGAATCCTAGGTGAATTTTTTGAAGGAAAAAACATGAATGATTCCAAGCGGTAATAGTGTGAAGATTTTACATTGCCCTATATATCTATATGTACTTTTAATGTCTTAATTTTATCCCTTTTGAGATGCATATATGTAATAAGGCATACCCATTCAAATTCAAGAGGGAGTTTCTTCCATTTTTCATTTTTTGATGACCCTAACTTATTGTACATTAGAAACAAGCTATATGCACAGAAGTGATGGGATCTATAAGTAACATAATCACAAATCATAGCAATAAATAACAAACTAAACGTGTGCTGAATCACAAATCAGAAATGAGAAATGAGAAATGAGAAAACGGAGGTTGATGTTGTTAGTTATAATACTCTTATGAGCATGTTTTGAAGGGATATTTTAGTGTTCTGGTTTATAAGGATATGTCTAAGATGCTTCAACCCTTGACATCTTTTGGGGGATTTTCTGATTTTAAGAAGAACCAAGCAATGGGCTACTTCAATCTTCTCATTCCTTCCATTTCATTGAAACATGTTTAAGAAGAACCCTTGACATTTTTTTGGTTAAATATATTTTTGGTTCCTCAAGTTTTAGTGAATTTTAGAATTATTTCCTCATCGAAATTTTATACCAATTTAGTCATTCATCTTTAGAAATACCTGGATTTAATTTTTTTTACTAAATTTTGTTAAGTTTATTTGATATTTTAAACACATTTTATGATTATATTTGAGTTAATATCGAAGCGAAAATGTGTTTAATAGTATAAATAATTCAAATACTATCATAAAATACGTTTGAAATGTTAAATAAACTTAATAAAATTTGGTTAAAAAGATTAAATTCATACATTTTTAAAGATAAAGAACTAATTTGGTCAAAATTTTTGAAAAGAGACTAATTTTAAATTTCACTTAAACTTAAGAAATTAAAAATATATTTAATTTTTATTTTTTTTTAATTTAGTATATGCTTTAATTGAAAAGCTGATTAGAAGACAATAAATAAGGGCTGCCACTTCCTGCACCGCATTTATTTTTTCAGCACCTCCGTAAATTTTCTAATACCATTCTACCCCTGACTAAAAAGTAAAAAGACTATATTTTATTTAAACAAAGTCTAGAAAACACAAGTGTTAATTCAATTCAATCAATTGATTCCAAATATATATACCGGAAGCATCTTCTGGTGACATATATAAAATACTATTTGACAAGATTTGAAAATTTAAAACAAAGTCTATAGTACGAGCATTATATTATTTGGTTGTTTAATTTGAATTGCTTCAAAGAATAAAATTATATAATTGGGATTTATTCGATTTAATTCACATGGTGGCTTGCTGTACAGTTCACAATGCAGTGACATATACTAAGCATGTGCTTATTATGATTATCTTTTCATGGAAAATTCTCTTTTTGACTGGTCATATCCTTTGTCACTGCCCTTAGATCAGAGGGCACACCCTCCTACAAATAATTTTAAAGGTCACATTGAGGAACTTTATAAATACTTCATTTTACCTCCACTTTTCTTTATCACTTTCTAATAATTGTTTAATTTTTATCATCTATTAAACTTTAGCATCACATTTTTCCAATTATGCACTTGTCAAAGAAAGAAAAATACTAATGTCTAAATGTCAAACAATAAATGGGGATGACATACATTAATAAAATTAATATTTTAATAAAAATAAAAGAGCTTAATTCTTTTTCTTGATTCTTTACTATATTTCTCTCTTCTTTCAGTAGATTATTTACCTATTTTATTCTTTCTGCCATTTTAATAAATATTATCTTTAATATTTATAAAAATTCGAGGATTAAAAACATACTTTAACCCTTTATTTTTTAAGTTTTATTGTATCATTCTTAAAACTTTGTTTAAAAAATAATGTCAAGTTCACACTTTAGTTATTTTTTTATATTTAATTATTGATATTGAGAAAAGAATTGTTTTTCTATTATTCAAAGTTTTAAGTTTTATATAATGTCAACCTATATCCTAATAAACAGTGGCGGATCTTGCCCAATAATATTTGGGGAAAAAAATGTACTCAAAATTTATATTTTTAATTATTGTCATACAATAAAAAATTAATATATAATTTAATATAACTGTAATACAAAACAAATCACACATAACTAAAGTATTGTTTTTTCAGATTCTTGAACTCATTAATAATTAAATAAAAACTAAAATTTTCAACTATTTCTTTTAATATAAATATGAAAACCTTTCTAAATAATTAATAGGAAATTTCTCATGTAACTCGTTGAACTTTAAGAAAAGGATCTTCTAATTGAACAATATGATCATGAGAATTTCCTTTTTTTCTTCAATAGTAAAAGAGAAAAAATGAAATTAAAAGAAAAAAATAATAAGTTTGTATCCAACTTTTTTTTAAAGCGAAAAAAAAAAACATGTGAGAATAAGAGATAAATCTAATATGTAAAAAAACTCAAAAAGATAATAAAAAAAGGATGTATCTTAATAAATATTTTTAATTTTTATTATATTTGATTTTATGTTTTATCATTTATTATAATTAAATGTTATACTTTATAAAAAATTAAAAAAATACCTAATTTAATAATCATATTTTTTTAATATAAACTACATATAATTTAAACTTTTTAAAACACATTAAAATTTTCTAAATTACATATAATATAAAAAAATTAGGAGGGGGCCATGGCCCCTCCCTGCCCCTCAAAACATCCTCCACTACTAATAAAGACAATATACTAGACTTAATTAATAAATTTGGATAACTTTAATTAAGGATCTATCAATTAATTTTATATTTTTCAATTAAGTTTTTATCATTTTATTGTTTTCATTATTTGATGACATGATTGTTATTTTGCCTTATCATCTCTAAAAAATTGTAACATTTTGTCGGTAATATAAAATGATATTTTTATTCGTATAAAAGGATAATTAAATTTTATTATTTTTTATACATGTTTAACAAGAATGATCCCATCAATGATAGTCATGCGATGATAATACAGGCAAGCTAGTCTCGTTTTGGCTCACCCCACATTTGACCTACAAAAAGTTGGTTGGGTTGATCTGTCCTGTACAAAAAATGCAGGTTAATTTTTCTAGTTCATTCCACATAACACTTAGCCCATGGATCTGGTCCACGGGTCTGCAAGCCATCCAGCATAAGGATTGTTTATTTTTCAATTTGTTATTTTGAATTAACAATAGCATAATATACAAAGAAGAAGAAAAATATAGTTTAAACCTAATCCATAAAATATTCATATTTGATTAAAATAAAATAATTATACCTTTTGTTTAAAATCGTCATGGAGTACTTGTCTTTCCATTTAATATTAAAAATATATAAACTTTTTTTTTGCAATTTAAATTTATGTGGACTATGGGAGCCACCCCACCTCGTCATTGACCTATGCGAACTGCAAGTTATAGGGACAAGACAAAACAAGTTAATGAGTTCAAAAATTCAGTCCACCCCACACATTTTCTTGCAAGTCAGTAAACTTGTTCACACGGTCCACCTTGCATTATCATGACTAGTTCCGAACAATCTCGAATACAAAATAAGTAAGATGACATATGAAGTAACATTTACACCACCAAATAAAAAAAAACAGTAAACAATCAATTTAAAACATATAAAATTTATCAATACTCCATTGAAATGAATTAAAAATACTAAAATTTACATAAATTTAAAATTTAATGAAATCTAAATATTAAAAAAAAGAGGATTTTTAAGATATCATTATATCTAAAAGAGTTAATATATATATATATGGTTATAAAGATGAAATTAATGATTTAGTTGTTTATAATACATATATGCTTCCGTACTTGATATGGTTGGCATAGTTAGTTAAGAATCCAAGGTCATAGTATGAGACTGTGTGAGATAGTGATGCCACAATTATATAGTATTCATTATTCAGAGTTGGAGATCCAAGAAATCCCTTACTTTCATGCACTAAATTCTTTCAATAGAAAGAAGAGATCAAAATTGTATTATTTTTTTTTCCCTCTCTTTTCCTAAAGACTGCAAAAGCTCAATGTGTGGAAACCTTGTCTCCATGCCAAACCCTCATTTGCCACTATCTCCCTTCACTCAAAAAGTTTATACAAACATTGATTCAAAGAAAAAAAGAGGAAAAGTTGCATTGCCTTTTGATGAGGAGTGTGAAATTTTAAATGTTAATTATAATTTCTTTTGTTTTCAAATGTGGTTGTAATTGTTATAAAAGCTTTAGTGTAGTGAGCCCTAAAAAGAAGGAAACTGGTGGGGTCATCTTCTTTTCAAATTCTCTTTTCCTACCATTCTTGTGATCTTTGGATCGTCTTCTTTCAATATCTTCATATTTTATGGAACCTTTTTTCTCGTCTCGGGATGAACACTTCAATCATAACTTCCACACTAACAACCACATTTTTATTTCAAAACATTTTCTTGTTATTAATTATTATCACAAAATATATATGTTTTGGAAAATTTGTTGTTGATTTGGTCTTCAAGTACATGAATTTGATCACCTTAACTTTTGAGGGATATTGATTGAGTTTATTTAATTTTTTGGTTTCATAAAAAACAAATTATCTTTAGTATTCGTATTTATTAGAGCTCATTTTTAAATTTCAAACATAATATTGCTTTAAAATAAATTGAATCAATTAAAATTTACTTAGATATTTCAATACATCCAATTTAGTACACACAACAAAACTCTTAATTAATGACAAATTTTAATGACAAAAATTGTGTAGAGACAAATTTTCTAATTAGACATCAAATTCTAGGTAATGTAAGTGATCAATTTAAACATCAATTTATAGTAGAAATTATTTTAGTTACTAATTTAAAGACCAATTATAATTCTTCAGAACTATTTTAGTTATTATAATTTTTAGTTCATAAATTGGTTATTATAATAACTAAATATTTTTTATCACTAAAATTGGTCATTATTTAATTTTTTTTATTGGTATTTTTCTTCTCTATATCTAAATTATCAAATTACAGAGAAAATTCCATCGGTGTATGTTTGGATAGGAGATTTTTATACGGTAACTTTTTATAGAGAATTTGAGTACTTTATAGTAGAATGTGTTAATTAGATAACAAATTTTAAAAGAAATTGAGATTTTAAAAATTTAAAAGAGTAATTCAATTATTTAAAATTAAAAAAAAATCAATTTTCATCTAAAAATGTAAAAAATTGAAATTTCTTTCTCACATCCATATTTCTCATTGTAATTTCATGTTGAGCTTTTATTTTGGTCAAATACATTAGTAATTTGATTTCATTGGATACAGTTTTGACCTCGAAAGTATAATAGATAATAAAGTCAAAGTCCCATTAAGGTCTCGTTTTCCAATCAATGAATATTAACATAGAATTAATGTTTTTTGAAACCATTTAATTCTACTTCTGTACCCTGGTTACTTCACTAATTAACTCTTTAAAATCCCAATTTCTTGGTTTTTGTTTCAATGTGTTGATAAAATTTGACTTTTATTAAATATTTATGGAATTATTAGGGTAAACAATTTAAATATTATAAATAAATAAAATAATAACTAAAAGATATCTTACTAAAAATGTATATTTATATTTTAAAAAAGTTAGTAAATATTATATAATATTAAAATCAAATTTCATAAATACAATTTTAAGTAGATGATAATAATATCTGTGTTTGGTCCGTGGATAAAATTCAGAAAAGATAATTAATATATGTAGATAGTAAATACTAGGTAGCGAGTATTTTAATAATCTTTTATAAACAAGTCGGGTGTAAATATCATCTATCTATATTCATGGGTATTCTTTATTCACATAAATTTAAAATTAAATTTTAATTTAGGTTTGATTAAGTTAAATTTAAGTAAAACTAAAATTTAATTTATATTTTATTTGATTAAATTTAATTAAAATTAAAATTTAATTTATATTTTATGTTATACTGCTTTTTGTGTGATCAATTTATATTTATAGGTCTTTTTTACATTAGTTGAAGTATTCAAAATAAATAAGAAATTCTTAATGCATATTTGTCACTCAACTAAATATTACTATATATGCATATATAAATGTTAGTTATACGGTTGCATCTAAATTGATTGGATTGCATATTGTTTTAGTGGGATTGAATACGATTTGATTGGATAAGATATTATTATATTATAATATATGCATATCGTTCCTCAGCTCGATTAAATTTATTTAGAGGTTTTATTATTTTTTTAAAATTATTTCTTTCGTTCCTAGTTTTGTAAGAAAATCTTAAATCGATCATTTTTGTATGCATCTCAATTTTCTTTTTATTTTGGAAAATTTGATGTAATTAGTAATATTTTATTAACAACGTTAAAGAGGTATCATGTGTCAGTTCGTTGTTTTTTTAATTATTTTTAATTTTTGACTATTTACTTATTTTAAAAAATTTTAAATAAAAAATTTGTCATGTATCAAACTGATATCGTGCACGTGTCAATGACAGTGATTGTGACAATGACCGTGACAGTACCACATGTCATTGTCATGTATCATTTCTATTAAATAGTTGTATATTTTTAAAATGTATAAAATTCAATAATTTCTATTCAAATGATTGAGAGAGATGAAATTGCACAATTTTAAAATAATTTGAGACTAAATTGAGGCAAATTAAAAAAGATTAAATATGTTTTTGGTTCCTTAACTTTTAGTGAAGATTGAAATTAGTCCATGTTCAAAATTTTGGCCTAATTTAATTCTCTAACTTTAAAAATGTGTGAATTTAGTTCTTTTAACCAAATTTTATCAAGTTTTTTTGACATTTTAAACATGTTTCTCAGCGAACATTGAAGCAGACATGTGTTAAACGTCGTAAATAACTCAAATACTATCATGAAACGCATTTAAAAAGTCAAATAAACTTAACAAAATTTGGTTAAAAGAACTAAATTCTTACATTGATAAAGTTGGAAAACTAAATTGGACCAAAATTTTGAAGATGAACTAATTTCAATTTTCAGTTAAGTTAATGATCCAGAAACATATTTAATCCAAATAAAAATTAAGAAACCAAATTGAGACTCCTAACGTGACAGTGGCACGTGGCACTGTCACTACCATATCACACTATCACTGCCACGTGGCATGACATAAACTTGACACATAATTTTTATTTATTTTTTTAAAATAAATAAAAACAAATAAAATTAAAAAATAAAAGAAATAAAAAAATCATGAAATGACATGTGACACTTCTTTAAGAACAAATAATTGTTTAAGAGCAGAAATGGTATAATTAAGAAGAAATATAAATATTCTATTATTTAACTAAAAAACTCAGAAATAAAAAAAGTTAATGTTGTAACACAAATGACGTCTAACTATTATCCAACAAATGCACTGACTCAATTATAGCACAACAAGGTTGTATCCACAAGGATTTGATATGATAAAGTAGTAATTTATAATCTACTTTAAGTTTGGCAATAAAACAATACAAAGGTTGGTTTTTATAAAGTGAAAACATGTTTGAATATAAACAAGGATCATTGATGTTGATTATTGCCCATGATCCTCAATAGATTACATTCTTTATCTTAGTGTTCTTGGAAGTACTCTTAATTGTAATTCTAACCTCATGTCTATAGCACTAGTGCAGAAATTGATTTTTACCTCGTCTTATATGCCTCGGTTGTCCAGGAACCGAAGCATATAATGGCGCGGTGGCATTTTTGCAATTTCAGACAACTTTTATGCCTCGGTTCAGCTTAACCCGAAGCAAAAGAGAGGTATATGCTTCGGTTCGCCAAAAACCGGTGCCAAAGGAGGCTCATATGCTTCGGTTACATAGGCCCGAAGCCAAAAACCCACTAGTCGTTACCTCTTTGGCCCCGGGTGGGTCTGAATCGGTGCCAAATAGGGCTATATGCCTCGGTTCAATTAATAACCGAGGCCATATGGTTTAATTAGGACACCAAATTCGCGAGCCCCCTTTCTCTTCTTCTTCCCCGCGCCCCTCTTTGCAACAGTACCCTTTCTCTTCTCCCTTTGGCATGGCTGTTTCAGGCGCGGTGGTGATGGTTGGATGCGCTGCTGCCTGTGCTTCTTCTTCTCCTGTGATGTGGCTGTGCGACGGAGATGGTGGAGTTGCGGTGGCTAATAATGCAGGTTCCATGGCTCGTTGACGCTGCTATTGCAGGTTGTGTGTCGCGGCGCAATGAAGCTTTGCGTGAACGTTAATGGTGCATATCAGTGTTGGAGCGTTGCAGAGAATTCGTCTTGCTCTCGCTGCTGCAATGGAGGTGTTGGTCGCAGTTGTAGATCTACGCAACGTTGATGATGGTTCGAATCTGGCTCACGTGCAGGCAGTGGATCTGTGTTGATGGTGAACATTGCAGGTGCTGCCTTGGTGGTTGCAGGTCCAGACATTGTTGTTGCTGTTGCGGAACGCAGGCTACTGTTGCGGTGCCGGAACTCGCGGTCACGGTGGTGCTGCTGAGCGTGACGCCGGCGAGGAAGCTTAACATTATGGCTCCGGTTCATTTAGAACCGAGGCATAAAAGGAACTCTATGGCTTCGGGTAACGACCGAGACCAAAAGAGGTGCCTTTAGGCCTCGTTCCAATATGCCTCGGTTCCAGACCCGAGGCAAAATGAGGAAAATAACCGAGGCAAAAAGCCCTTACTGCACTAGTGTAGTATTACAATCTAAGGGTATCAGACGTAGGATGTCCCCATCTAGGTGAAGGAACCCTTGCATTAAGACAAGACTCTTTAAATCAACTAAAGTCGCATATCCATGTCTGGTATATGCTAAGTATTAGGATATTTGATTGGATCTAAACACTAAACCACATGTCTTTATTATCTAGTGCTGATGAAGTATGATAAGTGATCAAGTCATCAAATTAAATAACTAACACGTAAAGACAAGAGCATAATATATATCAAACCAAGTGCACTATACAAAGTTTAGAAGTTACATCCAATCCCAATTAGAAAGAAGTTAGCTGCTCATAATGATGTATACAAGAAGAGTATGGAGTAGCTTTCCTTCTTTCAAAGCTTACAAGAGATATACAATATAAACCTAAGCTAACCATGGAGTTAATTTTCTATCATTTTTGCTTAAGTGAGACAATCTATAAAGAAATCAACATTTACTCTCACTTCTATCTTCGCTCAAGTGAAAGATTTTTGCTCAATAAATATATATATATATATATATATATATATATATATATTACATAATATGATTACTAACATCAATAATAAATATTTATATATAAATTTATTAATTGTTATATACTCATGTATTCATAAGTGTGTTTTTTTACATGATTTTATACGCTTTGGTCACTTAATTTTGCTGAACCTTAAACCTTGAATTACCAAATTATCACTTTTTGATTTTTCAATTCTCAACTTTTCAGTTTCAATGAATTTTCAATTTGTACTAATTTTTTTTTCAATTAAATACAAAAAATAAACCCTAAACAAATTTCCCAATGGATAATTTTCTTTATGTTTGAGTCATACATATAAATAAATAATTAAATGTATTTATATTGTTGTCGAAAATTTTAATAAACCTTAGGATATAGAATTGAGAAGTTCCACAATCTTCGGGAAAAAGGAAGGTATAGGTTTCTTGTAAGGTAGGTAAGGAACTTCCCTTTGGATTAAATTATAGAAAATTTAAAAGCTTAAAGATCAAATTTTTATTTTATGTTATTTCTTTTGCCCTTTTTGTCTCTTAAACACGAAGGATTAAATAATTAAATTTTTTGGTTAATGCATGCTAGTAATTATGATAATTCGTTTTTTTTTTATTCTTTTACAAGTTAAAGTAACTTAAAGGGCGATTTTGAAAAGAAGAAAGAGGAATTATACTTTATATGTGGTAGATTTTTCCAAATTAGTTGAAAAAAGTTCTTATGATGCATAGTAAAAAAGTGTCGAAGAAATGCTCTGGTTCAAATCATGTAACAATTATTGTCCACAAATCATATTACAGTGTTTCTTTCACACAGTCTTCTTTTACTAATGCAAAGATAAATAAATATTTTAATATTTAGTTAAAGACTATAAAAATTAAATTCAAATGAAAAAAAAGTTAAAACTTGTTATTATAATTTTTGTGTTGACACAATGGTGTAGTTATTACACCGTTGAAGTGTGAAAAACATGGTGGTGTAAAAATGGCATTAAGAGATCTGTTCATGGCGATGTGGCTTACAAGGATATGAACAAGGTACCGAAGAGTGTATTTCACTTAAGACATGACTCTGTTTGAACATGTTTTTCTCCTTAAAAGTGATATTTAAAAGTGGTTTCACAAAAATTATAACCTTATATATATATATATATTGACATTTAGTTCTACCAAAATAATGTGTAGAAGGTTGTGAATGATAAATCTTGTAAAAACTTGTAATGACATTTTATCTGAAAGTATTTTATTTTGAACTTTCCTTTTATTTTATGCGCTCATTTAAAAAAAATAATATATGTGAATTATTTTATCTATATATTTTCATATTTTATTAATATTTTTAAATTACATACTATACTAAATACTACAATTAATAATTAAATAAAAAGTCTTTATACTCAATTATATTCTTATCAAGAATGAAAAATAAATCTATTTAGGCATGTACTGTCTAAATTCATCTCAATTTTGATACTAAATACTAATAAAAAGAATTTTTTACGTCTTTGAATTTAAGTCTGACATAGAGGTAATTAATTTAAAAAATATGCAATGACATTGTTATAATTATTACGGCATTATTTACATATCTCGGGAATCAGACTTAAAATGTGACTTGTTACGTTTGATATCTCAAACAAGACATAAATTTATATATGACTACACATCAAATATAAAAAGTCACATTTTATGTTTGGTCACTAACTAATAAACTTACAAACTTTTTACCTTACCTTCACATTTTCGTTCTCGCGTCATTGTTTTTCCTAACCAGTAAAGAGACTGCTGTTTACTTCATTAGTGATCAATTTATACAAATTTAAAGATCAATTCTTTTGATAACTTATGTTAATAATTAATTTAGAAAACAATTTATTATAATGACTAATTTAAAAACTATTTTAATTACCAATAATTTTAATTTATAAATTAGTATTTAAATTGGTCACTTTAATAATTAATTATATTTTGTCACAAAATTTAATTACTAATATGATTTTCTTACGGTGACAGTCTTGTGATAACCTGAAACATGATTTGAAACTACAATATTATGCATTTTTTTATTTAGTAAAGAAGAGAGGGTACTTTTGGCAATTTCCATAAAGTACACCAGAGAGCACCAAAGGAAAATATTTAGTTAAAATTCTTGTAAGGTTATTTAGGTACATCAAGAATAATAAAGGACGAGGTGTCCCAAGCACTTACCTTCACTCATGACTCATGGTTGAATGGCTAAACATTTCTCAACATCGTCTCTGCTTTGACTCAAGGAACATTAGTACGGAATGGTTGTCTCACTAAGTTAAATACACAAAAATGTACGAATTATGATTTAGTCATAATATCTTCAACTTTTTTGTTCTTTTCTGTTTTTCTACCAAACCTTCTTTTTTCTTTCATTTTCTTTCCTTAATCTTTCTCTTATTGGCTACTATTAGAGAAATGAAACATTTTATTTTAATTTGAATAAAAAACATATATATGTTCATGCATGGGAATTAAGATTCAATACGAAATCATGCATAAACATAACATGGACACACTCATTTATTACTTATTCTCTATAATTTGCTTGGTATTTGAAGTATTAGATCCTGATGCATGAGCTTTAAACGAATTTAACTTTTGACTTATTGATTGTGAAAAGTGCTTTTTTTTTTTTTTTTTTTATTTTTAGAAGTTAGTAACCCTTTTCCTTTGCTGAATGCTTACGCTATGAATCATTCTTTGATGCATATACCCTTTTGACAAGTCTCATTTCCTTAAAAGACTTGTTTGAACTGTCTATAAGATAAAGTGGGAAGGAATAACATATCTCATGTGCCCACTTACGTGGAGTAAATAATCTTAGTTTAGAGGTTAATAATGAACACATCTTAGTGGTTTTATTACCAAGACATAGGAATAAGATATGTTCCTAGTATGTTTAAGACTTGTTAAAGTTCTTGTACCCTTCCTTATTCACTACTGTTATCAATAAATTAGATTATTAATCAATTAATGAAACAATCATCCACTTATATAACTATTTTTAAATTTTTTTAATATATTAATTATTATCAATAATTATTGTTAAGACACTAAGCTAATTTATTGCTAGACAATGAATGAATTCTATGTCGTGCTTTGTTTCGGAAAATATTTTTACTTGCAAAAAGAACAGGACAAACACATTACAAAATGAAAATGATATTTTTTAGCTTAATCAAATTTAAGTTTTTCATAAATTTAGGTATTTTTAATTAAATCTATATTAAAAATTTTTGTTTTATGGAGAATTCAAAATTTGTTTATTTTCATTTAATCTTTGTTGTTTATTTTTTCCATTGATTGAATGATGTGGTATCATCTATGAGGTTTTGTGAATATTGGTTAATGTAAAATGAAAGTGACCTTTAAATTTCATTGAAAACATATTAAATAACGATGCCATTATACTTTTTTTTAAGAAATATACTTTAATCCTAACTCAATTTCATAAAACAAACTTCCAACACTCTTTTCCCTTTACATTAAGGTATACAAATTTCGTGTATGAAGCTAAACATTAATGTGTGATCTGATAGTGACCTGATAACAGATAAAATAATATGTTCAACAAAGAACAAATTTTGTTAGGATAAATTTTAACGATACTTTGATATCATATTAAAAAGTAAATTAGAAATTTAACTCAATCTCACAGAATTAGTTTATAAGATAAAATATGAACCTACTTACATACTTTAAAATGACTTTATCTATCTAATAATAGATGTTAACTTCAAAAACTTTACGATGATTTCACATCATCACTAAAATTGATCATGAGACCGTTATTGTTCTCATTATTGATATAAGTATATTAAATTAATCACAAAATCCCATATCTTTTAACATGTAAAATTAAATAAACAAAACGATCTAAAATAACCGCTAGATCCCCTAGTTAATAAGAAATTTAAAGGAGATATACACAATTGAAATTTAAAAGAAATTATATTAAAAATACCCAAAATTTATGTGGAACTTAAATTTAATTAAAATTTTCTTATTTTTAATTTTTAACCTGTTTTTAAAATATTTAAAAAAATGTTCAACTTTTTTTAATTAAATATACTTAAAAAAAAACAGAAAATACTAAAAAAGAATTATTTAGTTAATAGTTCGAAATGTCTCTTGGCTAAACACACAAACATTATCAAGAAGGTAGTTTTTATCTTAGACACCATTTTGTTTTTCAACTTTTTTACTCTTTCAATCACGGATCTTAGCATAATAAATCTTATCTTTATCAGCTATTGATTTTTCTCATATTGAGGATAATTTTTATCAATATAGATTACATATGAGAACGTCGTAAAAGACATCATTTTTTTTTTTTGTTATTCAAACGCGTGAATAATTAAAACTGTATTAAATAATCAAAATTATATACGCCTTCACATGCTGAAGCACTCTGAATATCTAGAAATATAATTGGAACATTTTTTTTTAACTTTCTGTGCATGCTAATTAAACACCAATGGTTACATACGATCATACAATTAATTTGCTTAAAATTGGAACTGATCTTTAACTTTCTGTGTCACGCTTAAACGCCAATGTTATATATGATCATTGATTTATCCATTTATACATATATATTCAAAGTAAGAATGCAAATAAATGATAAGATTAATGAAAATGCATAATTTATTAACATAAAACAATAGGCACACTATTGCATGAAAAATTAAGATCAGATTACTTAAACATATATATACAGATGCATCCCCTAACTTTACCACCCCCATTCAAAAGTTAAAATTAAACATTAAACTGTACCTATATATATTGCTTTACTTTCCCTCACCACTGTCTAACTAAGCAACACTAAACAAGTGGAAAATATATGTATGCACCCAAAAGAAAAAAAAAACATAGAAAACTATTTCTCTATTCATACATGAAACTTAATTTGCTTATCCACTAACTCTGCGATCTCAGCAGTGGCTTCATCTAAATGCACATTTTTTTGCGCATCAACTTCAATGGCCATGTTCAGATCCAAAGAAAGGCATGGAGTTTTCTCTTCTGAGTTATTAAGATTCTCTTTATCCATGTTTTCATCAGAAGATGGAGAAGTAGTTCTTGCAGGAGCTGAACTAAAGTTTTCACTGCTGAAAATGACAATGGCATCCTTGAGAGGCACAGATTCACCACAAGGAAGGGTTATAGTTCCATTTTCAATAGCTTTCTTCACACCCTTTTTCGAAAAGTGATCAACTTGCTCCAAATCTTCCATGAAGAACACCCTATGAGGATTCTCATTCACAGCTTCCCCAAACCTCTGAAGATAACTGCCTCCAAACTCATCTCTTGGTCTTTTATTTTTGGACTCCTCGTTCGTGGAATCACCACCAGAAAAACTGCTTACACCAATGGGGACAAAGTTGGTGTAAGAGCCAAAGACAACTTTAGCTAGCTCTTTTGAGACCGTTTCTTTTGCTCCAGAATCCATACCTAGAAAGAAAAACCAAGTTTCTTGTCTATCTTCTCTCTTCACCAAGTGATGATTCTCTTCTTTTCTCATCCCTGACCTGCAAAGAAGCACAGTGCTTGCAATCTCCTTAGCCGTTTCTTTATTTTGTGGAACCTTTTTCTGCAATGCATCGCTGAGAATCTTTAGATTCTCGTCATTGTGCTCCTTGAACATTTGAGTGCTATCCAAACCTTCCGCTGCCTCACTTGAAGAAGCAGAATTGGGACTAGAATTGGGATTAGACAAAAGATCTGGCTTTGGAATGTTTCTCTCTGGCATGAACATTATCAAGTTTCCTTCATAACACTCATCACTCACAGTAGTCTCAGTGTACAACTGACATTCTTTAGAAACTTCTTTTGGTTCAGAAATGACTGGCCAATTTAGGTGTGTAAGATTGAAGCTAGATTTTCTTTCATGTGAAGAGGCTGAAGTAGGGGACGAAGGTGAAGGTGAAGGTGAAGATGAAATGAACAAAAATTGTTTCTCAATATTGGAGGGATAACCATGTGCCGAACTGCAGAATGAGTTCCATTTCCTGCAGATTTCCTTAAGCTTAGCATTTTCCTGGTTCAAAACAAAAACACATAAACATGTAAAGACTTTTGCTCGTAAATTAATACCTTATCATTGAGTATTTTGAATGAAGAATGATTAACTAATTGTGATAATTACCTGATCATCCATCACGTGACTTCTCTCTTCCTTGCAATTTTTGAGCCATGTTGGCAAGCTGGTAGTGCAATCTCTCTTGCTTATAGTAATACTATTGGCGATGCTTTTAGCTTCTTTTTCAAAATTCAATGAGCAATCTCTGCAGCAAGTTAAATGTTTGCGCACTTTGGCCCGTTCTTCAAAAGATTCGTCCTTGAATGTTGCCTTGCTTCTCTCCTGAACTTGAAAATCACTGAAACAAAAGAAAAACAAAACCAAAGTATATATCACTACGAGGCATTCACTTGTAATAATAATAATAGCAGTAAAAGCATTCCAAGCAGAGAAATGTAGGAAATTAAGTGTGGTAGTAACCATAAGAATGATATATATACATAGTTAAGCCTTGACTTCTAAACTATATGAAACTATACAGGTAAAAACAATAAAAATGATTTACAGTTAGTTACCTATCAAAATTTAAACCCAGGCTCAGGCTACCAACTGGAACTGTGAAAGGGTGAAGATCCCAAATAGTTTCAAGGGAGGGGTGACATGCTTTGCCCTTCATGTATGTTCTAAAAGTTGCAATCCCCATCAGCCATAATCTACCATTCTCCCCATTTCCACAGATTAACTTTTTAAGCTCCATCACCATGTGCTCCACAGAACTGTAGCAGTTTGTTCTTTGCTCACAATAACTTGACCAGAACTCAAACAACCACTTGAGATCACCCAAGTATAGAATAAACCCTCTTCCCACATGACTTTTTACCAGGCTTCTAAGCTCTAGCAGCTTCCTTTCAACCTCCTCCTTGCTAATGTTCCTGAAGGAGAAAAGAGGAAGACTCACAAATTGCACAAAATTCCCTCTCTCCAACCTTTGCATCACTCCCCTAGCTACTCCCTCAGCACTAGCAAGACTCTCCCCAACAATCACCGTGTTTCTCCTCTTGCTCACAAGTGCATTCAAAGCACTGGTTACATCATCTACACCAGCAACTTCATCACTAACATGGTCCATAGATTTGATGAATGAGCCTCCAAATTGGCTAAAAGATCTTGGTGGGGACGTGTTGCTGCCACCAAGAACTTGAAGCTTGGTGGTGTTTTGCTCGGAAGCTTGTTCTTGTGAACAAACATCCATCGAAACAGCTTGTTCAACCCTGGTTTTGACAAGGGCACTTGAAAAACCAGCTTCTCTCATGACCCTGCTAATGCTAGGGTCATCAAGGATAGAGACTATGAGCTGCTCCACCTCAATCTTCAAGGCCAAAATGGGTTGCTGCTGGTTCTCAATGGATCCACGGCGTTGGTGAGCCTGAGCTCGCTTGAAGGCTGCAACCAAGGCATTGGAGAGTGAGGGAGTGGTGGAATATGAAGCACTCAGAAGAGGGCTTGGTGTGGAGGCTGGTAAACGGTTGAGGGAAACATTGAAACAAAGTTCTAATGCCTTGTATTGGAGAGGATGAGAGTGACATTGAAGGCAAGCTTTGCGGAGAAGGCCAGTGGAAGTAGCAAGCATGACAGTAGCAATGTGAAGAGGTGTGACTTGAGCATGTCCTCTTCTTGTGGCAAGAGTAACAGCTTGTTTAACTAGGGTTGCAGCCTCTGGTGTCAAAGCTTGTAGCTGTATGCTGCAAACTCCTGCTCTCATCTTTCCAAAACTTTGGTTAGAGAATTTGGAGTTTTGATTAAACCTAACTTGATGGATCTCAGTATTTTGGTTATGGTTGGGAGAAATAACTTAAATGGGGTTTGGTTGGTTCAACTGGGATCATGAATTTTTAGTGCTAAGATAGTGGTAGTATGAGGAAGATGCAGATATATATTTATATATATAGTGGTAGCTCATGGTAGTGCATTTGAGGACACCAAGACTAGTGTCTGCGCCATTGATATGATGAGGGTTTTGTGCCTTTCTTGTTGCCGAGGGAAATTTTGGCTTTGCATGTGAAAGTGGATTGCATGTGATGCAACTTTCTTCTCTCTCTCTCTCTCTTTGGTATGTATGTAAAAGTTATGTGGATTATCAAAAGCTGCTTCTATTCAATCTTGTGGTACTATAAAATATGTTGCAAAGCAACAAGGTAGCTTTAATCACAGTGAATGGAATAATTGCTTTTGTGACAAATAAGCTCAAAACTTGATGATGGAAAGACAAAGAGAAAAGAAGGTGAAAAAAAGAAAAGAGGGAAGTGTATAAAAGGAGGGTGTTCTGCCAATAACGAGGTAGTGAAGAAAAAGAGGAGAGGACGGTCTGTCTGTTTGAATGGACAGTGAACAGTGGTTGTTGATTGGCTTTTCTTTTGTCTAATCTCGAGGAGATCAAGAATAATCCTTGAATGATTGATGGAATAATGCTTCACTAAATCGAATAAAATACTAGTAACAGTTTAGTATGACAGCATGTGAATGTTCTTCAAATGTGTCTCTTTGTGTTTCCTTCTACCTTCTAATTCATTCCAAAAGTTGGCTTTCTTATGCATTTAATATGTCCAAATCATGCTTGCATAAATAGATAGTCCTATAATAACCTGACAAATTTGAAGAATTATATATATATATATATATATATATATATATATATATATATATATAACACATGGAAGATGGCTCATATACATATATTTAATATCATGGTTTTCTGTCGAAATAACATGACAAAATAGATGATATATAGTTCATACAATTTGTCGGCTTTTAGAAATGCAACGAAAGATCGCTAAAGAATGACGTGGCATTTTATTGAATTTTGAACATGCTGTTCCAGAATTTTGCAAGTGATCAGAAGATTCATCAAACAACATAGGAGAAAAACACCGGTACACTTTAGGGTTAGATTAACTATAAAATATTATCACTCGTAAAAAAAAATCATTTATGTCAAACTTTCCATATTATTGGTAAGAAAATACCAAAAAAATGCATGATAATGTTTAGATAAATAAATACTGATGTTTTTAAGTCCATTATATAAGAAACCAGATAAAAAGTTTTTTTTTTTTTCGATAGATCATTATTGCATCTAACGTGAGAGTAAAATTTTATATTGGTTACAAAGAATCTATGTAAAAGGTTTATTTTTTCTTTTTAAATACTTCTTTACATTATTACTCATTCGTCTTTTTCTTTTTTAATGGTTTGTGTTTTCGTAATTGTATGTTTGGAGTTCATTGTCATCTTCATCCACTTCGCTTCCTTTCCTACTATGTCACAAACCCCTTACCTAGCTAGTTGCGCATTATAGTCATTGCATCCCGTTGTGCTCACATCTTGCTTTATGACTACCGCTATCCAAAGTTGCTTCATAACTTTTGGAAATTTTATATAGTTTAAAGATAAGATGAATTTATAGTATACAAGAAGGTGAACATTTCATCTTATACAAATCAGTATGGAAGAGCTGAATTAAATTTAAAATCTATTTGTTTATATGGTATCAAAGTCTAACTTAACAAGATTTGTTATTATTTGTTGGGACCATCGTGGTACCTATTGTTGAAATTCCCAATAATATGTAGTTTGATGTTAGAGATATATGTATCAACATAAGATGATGTGTTGAAAATCTCATATCAACTAGAGATAATATGAATTTACAATATATAAATGAGAGTCACTACAACAAAAAATTACCGACGAACAAAGTCTGTCAATAAAAAATTATTGTCGAATAGAAAAATCCATCGAAATTTACTAACATCCATAATTCATCGGTAATTATCTATCCGTAATCACTGATATAGGTCATCCCTAAATATCATGATCTTGTCTTCTCTCTTTTTTTACTTTTTCTTCTTTCTCCTCCGTTAGCATGCCAATTCTTCCTTCTCATTCTCTTCCTTTTCCTCCCCCTAATCCTCCGACGTAGTTGCCGCTACCATCACCTCTTGCTTCTCCTCCTCTCCCCCCTTCTCTCGATTCTCCAACTTTTCTCACTCATTTCTAATTAGTTTATAACAAATATTTTGTCACATTTGAAAGAAAAATTGATGCGCACTTTAATGACAGATTTATTGACAAAATTACAAAATACAATGATGACAAATTTTACACAAAAATTAAATTACTAACGAAAAATTTAAAAAATTCAGTTACTAACGAATTTATCTACAAATTTAAAAAGAATCATTACCGATGGATTTATTGACAAATTTTAAAAAAATTCAATTACTAACCGATTTTATCACAACATGATTAAAGCCCAAAGCTAGAACCTTGGTGCTCATTTTACCACGAAATTTATTGATGGAAACATCCATCGGTAACAAACATTATAATTTACCGATTGATATTTTCAAAGGATTGTACTGAAAGATCCATCCCTGATGGATATTTCTGTTGATAATAACAATTTTAGTTTATTGACAGGTTTTAGCGACAAATAATTTATGGACATGTACTTTTTTTGGTAATTAAAATTTTACAATCTATTGGTAAAATTCGTTTGAAAATTTTCTTTTACTAACAATTTTTATCAATAAATTTTCATTGGTAATCTAGTATTTTTCTTGTGGTGTGCAAATTCAAACTTATAAACCGATTTTATAGAATTTAATTAGACTTGGAATCCACTTCATAAAACTCTCTATAATGCTTTATTGTTGTTGCGTTTTGATAAGTTATCCATATTATCTCGTTAATGTCACGAGTTTCTTTTTGCAAACTTTGTTTCTCAATTGTCATTTATATAAGGTATTTGTATATGTTTCAATTGTGACGACAAAAAAAATTCTATTTATTTATTCATTATTATTATTTTTAACAATATACTTATAAAATTTAGAGGCAAAATTATACAGTGATATCTAAATATACTTAAAATATTTACATATATATATATATATATATATATATATATATATATATATATATATATATATATATATTTACAATATTGTATGCATCTTATATTCACATCATTTAGTACATCTTATATTTCCTACAATAAAAGAGGAAGAAGTGTTATTTATTTACACTTTCCCCCTCATATACTAGTTTTCAAACAAGTGGAGGGAACAAGTTATGGATAGGGTTCAAGTGGACTCTTGGGGGTAAATAGAAGGTAACTCTGATTTGTCCTTCAATGACAATCGACGCGTTTGGAGCAGAGAAAAATATTAGTAGAGTTTATTATTCCCTGAAATGTCACAAAATTATTCACTACATTGGTTTACCATGCGTTCTCCAGGAAAACAGCCACAATGTCGGCGAAGAAGGATCATACATGTTGGGAGTAGCCATCTATGATAAGGTTATAAAATTTTGTTTTTTACACACAATCATCAAATAGGGAAGTGAGACAAACATCACATAAAAATATACAACATATCGTAATAAGATAAAATAAAATGAAAATTCTCCCAAATCCATAAAACTGGATTTTATCATACTTTATAAAGATATTGATTAATTTTGTAGTGACTAGTCAGGATAAATGAGCTCATGGCCAACAAAGTAACTCAAGAACATCTCATCTTGAGTAATACTAACTCGTTTAAATCCCCAAGGTCATACCTCCAACTACAATAATCAAATCTTTATTTATCATAAATTTTATTTCAATATTAAACCATATAATTGTATAAATAAATAGATAGGATCAATGAATAATTAAAATAAATATAAATAAATAAAAAAGACCAGTATATAACTGGAGATAAATATAAATAAGTAAATGAGAGTAAATATAAATTGAATAAATAAGACCAGTGCACAACTGGAGATGAATATACATAAACAAATGAATAGGAACGAGAACTAAATATAATTATTTTTATAAATAATTATGAACGATAAAAATAATCAAAGTAAAAAGATAAAATGATAGATGTTTCCTCCCCTTACCTTAGTTATTGTGGAAATTATACCAAGGTTGTATTGAGACTTTGATGATATATAACTTTTTTTCCTCTTTCTTACTTCTCACACTGCACGACTCTTCTTGTGTTTTTTTTGTTTGTTCTCAATGTCTCTCTTTTCTTCCCCATTTCATTTACCTCATTCTATTTATACTATCATATGTAATCATTGGATTAGTTTAAATTGAATTCAATTTCTTTTAATTTTGCTATTTTAGTTTGAAAGGAATTTCTTGTTCATAGATTTTTTTTTTTACAGTGAAATGATAAAATCCCATTAGATATTACATTATCCTTTCATTTCCTTTTTCTTATATAATAATAGTTTCTCTGACGATATATATTTGTTACCTTTTTTTTTATCCTTTTACTTTAATGTACAATAGAGAATACCTTTATTTTAAGTTTCTGTACGGTAATAAATATTTAAAAGTGATTTTAATATTAATTCAATCTTATAAAATCTTATAGCTCTTTAATTTGAAAATTAGTCTTATCGAATATGAAAATATATATTTTATATATAAGTGATTTTAAAAAAAAATCTAATTAATCTTATTAGGATATATTTTAAATTGTCCTTAATAATTCTAATATATGAAAAAGAAAATTTTAGCTAAATATAATTTCCTAACATAAAATATTCTTCCTAAAATAAAATATATATTTCTTTTATATATATATATATATATATATATATATATATATATATATATTATAATTTAGTTTTATTTCTAATTGATACAAAAATAAGATTTTTAATGTCTTTACAGCAATTTATCATTGGAAAATGAAATAATTTTACACGTTGAAAGTATATTTTGATATTTTAACATATTGAATCCATTGGTTGTTATATCCTAATTATTGTATAACTTTGATGTTAGATTTTTATATTTTAGAAACCCAATTATTGGTGTTTAATTGACAAAGAAAACTTTGGTTACATACATAAAAAAAATGGAAGATAAAGAAAACAATCATCTCAATGACAGAAACCTAAATCAACATTTTAATAACAAATTTAGCAATACAACGTATGTCGTAGACTTCTATTTATTGTGTACATTTCTTGTTCATTACACTTACCAACATCGTCTAATCGATCATTATTAATGAGAAATTGATGTTCCAAGAATTTATAAGTAGTTGAGTAAGTCTTTTTAAAAATAATTAAGTTACAGTGTCTTTTATTTTAATTTCATTTCAAAATTTATTTTATTTTATTTTTTTTGATATTACATCAATCATGTACACACACCAATTTATTAACATCTCATTGAAGCATAAACTATAATAATAAATAGGGTAAAATTCTATTTTGATTACCTATTTTTTATAAAAAAATTAATCAGATCCTAATTTTTATTTGGTTCAATTTAGTTTTTAAGTTTTTAAAAATGATTCAATTAGATCATTTCCATTAGATTAAAGTTAAATTTCCGTTAGGATTTATGTATCAAATCCCTCTACCTAAAAAATAAAATCAATTTGAAAATTTAGATTTTTTAAGTAAAGTTATTTGATGTATAAATTCTAATGGAAATCTAACCTCAATCTAACATAAAGGATCAAATTGGATCATTTTTAAAGATTAAAAGACTAAATTGAACTAAATAAAAATTAGAGATTTAATTAATTTTTTTATAAAAATTAGAGGTCCAAAATAGAATTTTAAGCTAATAAATAAAAGTCATACAGTTAACTTGTTATTTATTAATCTTACTCAAAAGAAATTCTATTCCTTTATGTAATTAAGTGTTTCAAGTTTTTTCTTTTAATTTTTATTATATACTATAATTGTGACAAAATAACACTACTTTTAACAAATAATTTTTTTATTATTATTTTCAATATAATACTTGAGTATATATTATCTCATGTTATCAATATAGCAAAATTGATTTACGTTAAATATATTGGTTTTAGAAGATAGCCAAGGCATGATTAACTTATTAACTTGTTACCCTCTTCCGTAATGAACGACTTAGTTTTATTATTCTAAATTAATTTCGAATGAATTGTTGATGTTATCCTTTTCTTAGTTTATTTTTAAATTAATTGTTTCATTTATTTCAATAAAAAGTCATGTACTTATTAAAAAATAAGTTGCCTATTGAAAATGATTAACAAATGCTATGGCAGTCATCAATTTATTGGTTTAATTAAGAAAAAAAATGAGGTATTTTTTTTATGGAATACTGATCCAATATGCAATTTAAAAATCATGCAAATCTTTGCATAAAGTTGAGTGGCTTTGGTGAAAAAAAAAGAAAAAGAACCTACTAGAAAGTAAAAAAGAGAGGAAATAACGAGTGTATCATGTGCAAATTTGTGTAAAGAAGCTATTTTGGAGAAAACATTAAAATGAGTTTCATCTCTTATTTAGGTAAATACACAATGAAGTTTATTTGTGTTATTATTTATCATGTTGGTAAAGAAAATATTGCTTGATGTAAGAACCTTTTTTTTCTTTTTTCAGCCCTAAAGGTTAATGGGCTGCCCCTAAGTGGGCCTGAGGGTTGGCCCAGTGTATATAAGCTCTAGGTCTGCCCTAAACCTAGGGTACCCTACACTTTCAGAGGCACTTTGCCCTTGTCTAGAGCTGCAGCCGCCACCCCTCCGCTAGGGTTTCCGTTCGTCTGTCACGCACTCCACGTAAGTAACTCTAAACCCACTATACTTACCTCCTAAAGCTTTACATTCATTTTTCACCGTTTGAATCCGAAAATAATCGTGTCCACCGCTGTTCCGCCACTTCTTAGGTCCATTACTCGAACCACTGTGCTCCAAGGTCCCGCGTCGAAGTTCCGTTGGCTCTTTTCCAGGTACGGGAAGTTAGAGCTCTTGTTTTCCAGTAGTTTTGGTCTGTGATTGCGTGGGTTTCTGCTTGTATGCTTTAAATCCTTCGATTTGGGTATGAGATCGCTTTGCATGTTGGTTTGGTTCGTTTTCGTGGCTGTTACAGTGAAGAACAGTGACGAGACCTGTAAATCTCGCCCAAGCGAGTCAATCTCGCCTAGGCGAGATGAAACAGGGAGCTCGCCTAAGTTTTTTGCGCGAAACGTCGCCCGGGCGGCTCG
>Ga0214544_1001313_pt1 | contig 50984 bp, 21 predicted proteins | sample CNSS3metaG_FD_160074 | JGI IMG/M metagenome (GOLD analysis project Ga0214544, IMG submission 160074) | Root nodule microbial communities from cowpea collected in UCLA plant growth center, Los Angeles, California, USA - CNSS3 | ecosystem: Host-associated > Plants > Roots > Nodule | place: USA...
TATATATATATATATATATATATATATATATATATATATATATATATATATATATATATATATATATATATATATATATATATATATATATATATATATTTATTTTTTTTTTTTTTTTTTTTTTTTTATATATATATATATATATATATATATATATATATATATATATATATATATATATATATATATATATATATATATATATATATATATATATATATATATAATTTTTTATATTACATATCTCGTTTATATGAACGAAAATGTATATTTCTATTCTAAAATATGAATGGTTTTTATCATTGTATACTAATTGTTTAATTTTAATAAAATTGAAGATGAATAATTATACTGATATAAGACAAAACTATAATAGTTAAATCAATAAAATAAATATTTTACATAATGTTACTAACACTGTATTATACTTGTATAGTTGAATCCTTATTGTATAAAAGAATATTTTCTTTTAGAAATTATTTTAAAATTAAAAATATTAATCAATTTTTTAACTATCTCCTTTTTTGTCAGAAGAGAACAAAGAAAATGAATTGGGAGTGTGAAAGAGAAAATGAAATGAAAATAAGGTAACATAAAAATTGTTTAGTTAAAAATGTAAATCTGAAATAAATTAAATTTAAGAGATAAACATGTTTGATTTAAAATTTTTTTTTAATCAATTTACTTATTTACTTCTAACTCACTAACAATATTTTAAATTGCTTTGTCATGAGTTTGTTCTTTACATAATCTATTATGAATATGCTATAACTAATTTGATATTTTTATATATAAAATCAATTTTATATAAATAAGAGAGTTGAGCGAAATTTTAATCTGATATGTGTAATTGAACGAAAAGAAAGAGTCTATATTGTGCAGAGATAATTTTCTCAACCACTTATTTGATGATTTTTTTTGTCTTACTTTTAAGAGGAATTTAATGTAGAAAGACCCCACAGAAGTTATTGCCTTCAGATTTCTTAGTTTCATAGAAAAATCTTGATGAAAAGTAAAATCATTTTTTAAAACAATTTTTTTATTTTAATTTTGAATTGGTAAAAGCAAATTAATATAATGAGTTAGAATGGAGTGACAAATTTAAAATATCAATTTTAAATTAATGTCCAATTTAAAATATAAGAGTTAGAATATAAAAAGTTAAAGAAAAGTGGAACAAACCAGTGAAGAAGGCTTTAAGAGTTTTGTGGTGAGAGTTAGCAGCAGGAGAATGATGTTCAAATTCTTGTCTTCCAACAATGACACAGCTTCCCCAAACTACAGTTAGAAGCAAAATAGATGATCCAGCCAATAACCCAATCCCTGTCATGGCATATTCTTCTGCTATCTCCCTATTGCTCACAACTCCACAAACTGTTCATACAATAATATTATTTCAAGAACTTATTTTAGTATGATTTATTATATTAATCCATTATTACTAGGCTGTGTATAATAATTTTAATACTTATTTATTAAATATTTATATAGTCATTCTCAATTTCATTAATTGTAATTTAAATATATTTGGTCATTTATGTGTTCTTTGACACGTTATATAATAATCGTATTATGATAGAAACATTATTCATGAACCTAAAAATATGAACAAAAATAAAAATAAAATACAGAGATATTGATGAAAAGTGAAATTTGTATTTTCAAAAAGTAATTTAATTCTTAATCATAAATAAAATGATTTAACTTAACTAAGAATATTTTAAAAACTCCAATTTCTGAACATAAAACAGAAGTAACATAGCTCCTACGAATATGGATATAGAATTGGAAAGTTATTATACTAATATAATCCACTCATAAAAGTCTTACAAATAATTAGTCATACTCTTTTTCATGATATACTACAAGTAAAATTTCAAAATTAACAATGAAATGCTAATTAAGTACGTACGATACGAGTTACACAAACTTTTCTATAAAAGCTTTGTTCAAACACTTAAATATATAATTATTCATTCTACCAATATATAAATAAAAAATTTATGAGTATTTAATGATTGTGTTGGTTGAGATTATCCCTTATTAGCTAGAGTCATAAGTCCAACTTGCATTCTTGGTCTTTATGGTAACAGTTGGTGCAAGACAATTTCAAAAGGAAAAGTCACAATCCCTCACGCAAGCTCATATCACAAACACATATATATATATATATATATATATATATATATATATATATATATATATATATATATATATAATTTTTCCAGTTCTGATATAGTCATATGCATCTGCAACTGCGTCATGCATCTATTTAATTCAAGTAAAGTAACATGGTGGCACACAGAAGCAGAAGAATTTTTTTTTTTCTTTTTAATCAGTAAAATATTAATATTTTGTTAGTATAAAAGTTGAATCTACAACCTCTCATTTCTAAATTAATCTTATATTTTTCAAATGTTAATGGAGGAATAAAACTCAGAATCTCTAGTTCCTTTTCTTTCTACTTTACCTGTAAGCTACTTTATGAGAAAAGAATTTAGTTTTGTTTGTGGAAGAAAAAGATAAGAGATGACGTACCAAGAAGAATTAGGGACTCTGGAAGGGCAGCAAGTATGTGAAAAGCACTAGCACCAAAGATACCAGGGCCAAGAATCTTGAAGATTTGTTCTCCTCCTTTAGCCAAATATGATTCTCCATGGAACAGCAAATACTCATACACCAAAATAAGAAAGAGATGGCCAAAAACATTGTCTGTGCATGGCAAGAACCCATACATTTGTTTACACTGCTCCTCACAGGATTCATCATCAATTCCTTTCAGAATTAAGTAAGAAGTTTCGTTGTGTTGAGCTTTGTGAACACCGTCTGAAACCAGTTCTGTCAGATACCGACCTTCAACCCTAATCGTTGTTGCTAACAAAAGGAGAATTAATATAGAGTATGGTGTTTTGGAAATGTTTCTCATTTTTTTTTTTCTTTCTGAATTGAGCAAGGGAAAGGAACTACATTAATTTGATGACTTAGCTCAATTTGAATAAAAGATTTTGGTAATGTACCACAAGTAATGGTTTGCACTCAAAATAATAAGAAAAACATGAAATATTGAAAGTCAACAAATGGGTTTACTTTTGCTTTACGGTTTAAGGCAAAGTCTGTCGTATACCAGGACTGATTCTTCCAGTGTTCAAATTTTAATATCTGTTTACTAAATATGCAAGAGATCAAAATACCATTTTTAACCTATAAATTTTTAAAATTATTTCTTTTATAATGGTTGTCCACTAGCTTTTAAGTAAATATTTGATTTGATTGAGTCTACAGTTTTACTTATAAGTAAGGAATTCTGATTTGGTGAAAATAGACAAAATATTTAATATATTATTTCTACATTTTCAGTTTATAGGTTATATATATCAATATGAAGAATTCATATTTTCTAATTCACGTGCTTTCAAAATTTAACATCTTATTGCTGTTATTTTGTTGAAATTATTCAAATTCTATATTATATTCTTCATTTTACATTATTATTTTAATAAACAGTTATTAATAAAAACTTTTGAGACTCACTTGATTGGTGGTGAGCCCTCTAAGGGGGACCATACTTACGACCGCACTTCAAAGAATATTCCAAATTTTGTAAAACTAATTCTTGAAAGTGCAGATCGAAAATGCACTCTATTTAAAAGAGTATTGCAAGTTATGTAAAACTATATGTTAATTTCTAATATCGCCAAGTAAAAGTGCTTAAAGTTTTATTTAGTTAATGTTTCGGGTCGATTGGTCATTTTTAAAGGGGTCGGTCGTCCAAAATTTTTTGCTTCGAGTTAGTTTTATGTACGCCAGCATCGATCGAAGTATTTGTCAACAGTTCTTTGATGTCAAAGTTAGGTCGATCCGAATGGAAAAGTAATAAATACGTAATTAATGGATAATCTCCCACTTTATTTTTGATCTCTTTTTATAATTTTTCAATTGATTTTTATTAGGATACCGTAATTACGGGCCACATTTATCTGATCTTGATTAGAGACTTAATCAAGGTAATTTTCATGTCTTTAACGGTCTAGATTTGACTGTTCAATTTTTTTATAAATATTAATAAATAACATTGATTGATTGACCGTTCGGTCAACAACTTGTACAATTAATATATAAAATGTTAGTGTTTAGTAAATGACAAAAATTAAATTTCATATAGAATTTTCTAAATTGCTTGATTTAATAATAAATTTAATATTTTATTAAATAAACTTTATAATTATATAATTTTATTAATAACAACTTAATTAAGAACTAAGTTGAATAGTGTAAGACCCAGTTATTATTTTTTCCTAATATTTAAGGGTTGTCCCAATCTATTGGGCTTAAGGCTGGCCCATGGAGTACTCAAACCCCTCTAAAGCATCCTTAACACCCTTATTCTTCCGTTTTCCAAAAACAAACCAACACTCCTCCCTCTCTTAAAGCTATAACAACTCCTTGCTAAGGTTTAGTCTCTAGTCCTTTGTTAAGTTCGCTCAAGCTCATTCTACTCCACGTAAGTTGACCTTCAGCCTTTATACTATTCCCTTTAACTTTATTTTTCGTGGACCAACAGAGATTCATGGGTTTAACCTCGTTTTTTCGTCTGGGTCAGTGTTTCCAACTCTTGAACCTGCTCTTGGAGCTGCTATGTTTCTTTAGTGAGCACCAGTGTCTTCCTCTAACCTCTATCCAGGTAAGGGAAGCTAGGGCTTACTTTTAATTTGATTTTTTGCTTGCCTTGCTACTGTTTCACGATTTTATGGCTTGTGTGCTATTGTTAATGTATGGAATGCCTTGTTGTGTTGTTTGGGATATGTATGTATGGCTGATGCAGGGAGAACAGTGGCGAGATCTAATGCTTTCCCCCAAGCGAGCCTGGCTCGCCTAGGCGAGACTAGTAGAAACAAACCCAGGTTCATACTCGAGCTCTCGCTCAAGCGGAGAACTCTCGTTCTGAGCGAGGTACTATCTCGCTCAAGTGAGAGGGGCTTGCTTAAGTGAGAACTCGTGGGAGCTTGAGGTGTGTCGCTGCAATTGTAGTCCAGGCGAGGAACCTCACCTTTGGGCGAGGGGTGGTCTCACTCAGGCGAGGAGGGCTCACCTAAGCGAGAACTCGCGAACTTAGTAAAGTTCTCTGTTGGCAGTCTCGCCTAAGCAAGGACTCGTAGCTTAAGCGAAAGGTCCCTTTCACCTGAGCAAGGATCCATGGCTTGAGCGAGACTGGTGCAGGGATTTGCTCTGTGACTGTTCTTCTCTTTGTTTTTGGTTGATGAGCATTGGTATGATTTGATTACTCTGTTAAAGCATGAATTGGGTGATTATGCATGAGTAAAATGGTTTATGGGTTGTAATTGATGAGTTTGGCATGATCTTGGCATGTAACATGAATGGGATGGTTGGTTATAAATGTTGACATGGAATTGGTATGGATAATGACTTTATGTTGGTTGGAGAAATATGATGTTGGTGTGGTCAGGACGTAATTCCACGAAGGTTACGTGGTGGTACCTCATTGGTTAGGACGTAATTCCATGAATCTCTAGGTGAAATCTCATGGTGGTGCTTCATTGGTCAAGACGTAATTCCACGATGGTTGCGTGGTGGTGCCTCATGGTCAAGACGTAATTCCATGATCCCTGTTAGTGGGAGCTCATGGTTGTTCCTCATGCTTAGGACGTAATTCCACGAAGTTCGTGGTGGTGCCTCATTATATAATTTAGTAAGGATTCAAGTAAGGACTGCATCCTGACACTCTAAAGAGTTAGTGAGTCTCACGTAGAGCGTACTGACTCAAGTGGTGTGAGTAGTAAGAGGCCCTAGTCTTTGGCAGGATAATGACCTTAGATGTTTGAAGGCTAACGTTGTGAGTGGTAGGTTGAAATCCATTAGCAATTGGCTCTATAGAGCAGTAGAGGACCACAAGTGCAAGCATCTAGTGAATCCGACTAATTATATGTATCTGGATAACTCGTGTCTTGAGTCTTAGTGTTTTGTTTGCGAGTCTTCACATACTTGGTTGATGTATGTATGTTTGGCTATAAAATTGTATGCAATGGTATGCTAAATCGTTTTCTACTCTAGCTTACCCTTTTTGTTTGTTTGGATGTTCTATGTGTGGTTTTCTTGTTTTGCGATTATCATCAATTTATTGATGGGAGCAAATGTGAGAACTCCTCGTGGTCGTCAGGGTGATGGAGATTTTGTTGCATAGCCTTGGGTTGGATCCTGTTTCTTCGAGAGTTTCTGTTAGGGCTGTAGCTCGTACTACGTTGCTCTTTGAGCCTTTGAGCCTTTATGAATGAATGTTGTTAAATCTTTATCCTGTTTTATATTGGCATTGTGGTATGCCTTAGTTCCTTCCTAAGTACATTGGATTATTGTAAGGAGTGACAATATACTTCATAACTTTGCTCTTAAAACGTTGCATTTAATTAAGATTAATATTTAAATGAGACGTTACACATAGACACATAAAGATATTGAGGTTGACACATAAATATATTGAGGTTGCTATTCTACTGCGTAAATAATTAATGAATCAATTTATTGAAGATTAAAACATGAAGATTAAAGACTTAGCGGTTTAGGACGTATGTTCTGATTAGATTATATATTTGTTAGTTTCTTAGAATAGTTTGATTTCACCATTATCTTTAGAAATCTATTTCAATTTGTATCGACTAAGATTACTTACAAACTTTATTAGTTTTCACGAAAAGATTTTAGTATCTTAAAATAAATTTTCAATAGTTGAACTTTTCTATGCTTTCAAATTATTTTACTTTATTTTAATATGTTAAAATGCAGTTGAATCCATCATTTTTGCGAGTAATTGATATTAACATACTAAAATGAAGTTTTAATCCATTAAAATTGATAACTTAAAATCTATATAACTGTCATTTTAACTTCTTTCAATAGAGTTTTTGAGCAAAATTTTCAGTAGTTACTTTTACTTTTGAGAGAAATTTACTTTAGTGATTGTAAATACTTTGTTATAGTGAAATCTTGGCAAGTGTGGTTAGGCAACTGAATGTAGCTTTTAAAAGAGTGAACCAATATAAATATTTTTGTACAATTTTTTCTTTCCTTTCTCAATTTGATTTAATTTATTCAACATATTATCGTCTATCTTGTTCTTTCTTTTCTTATGCTTAAACTGCATCAATATGCTAATCTGAAAAGCTTAATTAAAAGAACATTATTCTTCCATTAATCAATTAAATTAATAAGGATTTCATTCTATAATTCAAAGTCTTTCAAAAATCAATGGTAGTTTTAATTCACTCAAATTTTCTTTTTAACAAATGACATGAAGAGCTAGTTCCTAAAAGATACTAAAGATTTGATCTTGTTTTCTAAAAATAGTTGAGAAGAAGTTACCATTTACTAAAGGTGCATTATTAAAAAGACCACCTATGTTTGAAGTTGTTAACTACCAATTTTGGAAGGTTGGTCTATTCATTCCTAAGCATGTGTTGTTAATAATGAATATGTTGAAAAATCTTGGTTTGTCTCTTTTGAAGGTGAAAATAACAAAGTGCAATATGATTGTTTGACCAAGAACATTACAAGATCTGTCTTAAATTCTGATGAGTTTTTGTAGTTTTTTCAATGCAACTCTGCAAAGAAAATGTGAGACATTCATGAAGTCATGCATGAAGGAACAATTAATATTAAAAGAGTTAGGAAGCATGCTTTAATCTAATAATATTAGCTCTTCAAGATGTAGTAAGGAGAAATCATAAGAGTTTTTCAAAAACAATTTACCCATATTGTAATTGTCGTAACCGAGATCGCGGCGGGACGACGAAAATAAATTAAACGATGTCGAGGAGTCGCCACCATAGTTTATTATGGGAAACTAGAAAAACCGTAAAACAAAGGTCTTCGAAGCCAAATTTAGATTCGGGAGTTAGTTACGTGTGGGGAAGGTATTAGCACCCCCACAATGCCCGTTTTAAGACGGTTCCTTCTTTAATTAAGTGTGTAAAATAGAATTTGATGTTTAAAATTATTTGTTGTTCCCTAAAAAAACAAATAATAAAAAAACACATACAAAAAATTATAAAGATTAAAAAAACAAAATTATTTTTTATATTCTTTAGCCCGACAAGGATTATACCTCGCTCCTACTATTTCCATTTGGAGAATCAGGATAACGTAGTTCTTTGTAAAAAAATTATTGTTTCATATTATTATTATTTTGTTTTGTTCTAAATTTTAGATTTTTTATATAAATATCAAGAGAACCCGAGATTTTACATGATATTTTAAAAAAAGATTTTATAACTTTTTTTTTGTTTTTTATTATTATTAATTAAAAAATATATTAAAAGCCTATGAAAGAACGTTTTGATTATCAAGCAAGTCCGAGACTTGACATGACATTCAAAACTTATATAAAAAAGTAATTTTTATTTTATTTATTATTATTATTTTTTAGAGAATTAAAGTCTACAAAAAAAACACATTTTTACCAAGATTAAAATAGAGGGAAAGAGAAAGGATGAGCACATAGATGACAAACCCAAAATCATCTAACATGAGAACCCCGAACACATTTGATCATACAACAATTCAAACGATCATATATTTGATGTTATAAGAGAATCATGAACAACAAACTAGGAGCAAAAGAAAATTTACCTTAAAGTGACCCCTTGTGTGTGTGCTCTTGTAACAAAAAAGGAGAGGGAAGAAATTTTGTGCTTATATAGACCTCTTGGGTACCACTGAGATCCTAGTCTTTAATTATAATAAAATATATGGGGAAAGAATTGGTTTTATTAAATCGTTGCATAATATCCACGGTATTGATTATAATTATTAACGAAATATTGCCTGTAATTACTAGAATCATATCATATTTTCTGTCACATAAAGATGGTGATCAAATCATAACATATTATTCATATAATTGATTCTAATTATTACCAGGAATATTTTCTTCTAAATATTAAAATTGTACCATTCCCTAAAAGCATTATTATCGGGAATATTTGCTTCTAATTAAAATAATACCTTCCTAGACTGACAACTCAAAGAGACACATAAGTGTAGATGCACGATATTTATTCAAATTATTATAAAAAAAATTGCTCCTAATATTATACGCTTCAGAAATTAAGAAACGTCATTTTCTGACATGTCATGCGAAGAGTGTAAATAGCAAACAGTGGGGGTAAAAATATGTAAAACATTTGGGCTCATGAAAAGAGTGTGATAATTAATAATAAATTAGATTCTCATTCTCTTGGTTTTTTTCCTTCTTTTTTTCTTTTTTTTTCTTCCCACGATAGAATTAAAGTTTAAAAACCTACCATCAATCAAAACATATTTTTTATTTTATTTTATTATTTATTATTATTATTATATTATATATTATTTTTTAAACCAAACAAATACATTTACCTAGACGAAATTGGGTGTTGACAGTAATTATGTAATTGGTCTATGAAAGACTTTTGATAAAAAGGATCTAAATATTAAGGTGTTGAAATGTCTTGACAAAAGTTAACATTCAAAAGTAACTATTGTTTTAGAGACCAAAGATTTGTCAACGAGCAAGAAAACTGTGGAAGAAAGAACAAAATCATTGTATTGAAGAGTATTGTTCAAAGAAAATATGCAACTGAGGATGAGTCATAAGGATCCAACTTTGAGAACTTAAACCTGCTGATGAGAAAGTTTTGGAAGTTTAAAGAAAAGAGGTAAAGAAAGAGGATTCTCGTAAAACAAAGTATGGTAATAGAAAAATCGATTCAAGTTCTTTAATTTACTATAGTAAACAAGGACATGTCAAAATTGAATGTCAAAATAAAAAAAAAGATAAGAACAAACAACCAATGTTGATTGTGTTTCAACTTATTCAACAAACAAAGAAGATCCACTTGCTTGTGTTGATCATGTTTCAACTTCTACAATGAACTCGAAATCCTTGTGGCACCTAAATATGAAGGCAAGTCAAGTGAGTGTAGTTGGTGGTAGTGGATTTTTAGTTCCCTACGATGTCGAGCTTTAAACTTGATGGTTCCTTAGGGATGTTTGGATTCGACAAAAATAATGATAGCAAGGAGTATGCCATTGTTCCATTAAAAACGGAAACTATTAACAAGGCCCAAATGACTGCTAAAATTCAAAAGTTGGAAAAAGCTAAGAATAGAGTGGGAGAGAAAAAGTTAAGAGTGGGAAAAAAGGTAAACCTTGTTTAAAAATAAAAAAGCACAAACTTAAATGCACCTATAACTACTTTCAAATTCAAATTCCAAAATGCAGATCTAATGGTCGAAAATTAATTATAACTTAGGAAGAGAAATTTGAAAGTTAAAATTAAAAAACTACTATGATGAAAATAAAAGGAGTTGACAAAAATACTTTAAGCACACTTCATGCTTGAGTCACACTTTTCATCTTTCGTTCACAGTTATTGGTTTATTTCTCTTTAAATTTTCTTTCCTTTGAGTTACATGATCTGGATAAAATCCTTTTGGACTAAATTGAGCTTGAATGAATCTCATTTGTTGAAAACGTGTAGCGAAATTATTAGCGTTTGGACAAAAACCAAGAGGGATGGTGAATTAGGTTCCTAATAAAAATTATGCTTTTAAAATTTTTCCCTTTTAATATCAAAGTTCAATTAAATTTCTTTCTTTTATTTTAATTAACACAATAAAATAAAGAGAGTAAGGAAGAGAAAATTGCACAAAGTATTTATACTGGTTTGGATCAAAAGACCCAACGTCCAATTGTTAACCTCTCAAAAATGAGATTAACTAAATCACTAAAGTAAACCAAACTTACAATCAATGATAAAAAAAATTAGGGTTTAGAAAACACCTCCCTTGAAATCCACAAACGATGAACACCTCTATTGAATCACACAAGAGAAGAAGAAACACCTTCCTTAAATCACACAAAGAATGAACACCACCTTTGAATCACACAAAGGATGAGCAACTTCTCCTAGCAACAACAACACTCAATCACTCAAGATCCCACTTGATGAAAGTTATCGCTCTACCCACACTAAGTTTTTCAAAGCCTTCCCATAGAGAGTTCTCAAGTACTCAGACTTCTCTAACTTATGTTTTTTTATAAATGAAAGCTTAACACTATTTATAGAAGCCTATTTAGAAATTAGGTTAAGAATATGAAAAGTTAAGTAACAACTGCCACATATAATCGATTATCATTAGTAATAATAAATTATCACAAAAACTTTTTTGAAAATATTTTTCTCGTTGTGATAATCTATTATCAATCAAGATAATCTATTATCAGCAGGTGATAATTGATTATCAGCAGTGATAATCGATTATCACATAGGCTTTTCTCAAAAATTAGTTTTAACTAAGATAATCGATTATCACTAACAATAATCGATTATTCTAATGAGTTTTGCAAATAAATAAAATTCTCTTGGTGTTCTACTACTTGGGTTTTGCCTTTTGGCTCTTGACATACTAATATAACTATTTTAAATAACATACACATATTACAAGACCCTAATAACTAAACCCATAAGTCTTCAATGTATCTCTTGAATCAATTCATTCTATTAAGTCTTCAACATTTTCCCATGCATCATCATTAAGTCTTCCATACTTCTTCATAAGTAGTCATCATCATCAAAACTCCTTATTGAAGGAAGATGTCCATCTTCTTCTTTTTGTTAACACCATTTACTCCTCACTTCGTAGTTTTCTATTGTTTGCACATGTATCCCATTTACACTAATTTTATACAAGAAAGAATATATATATATATATATATATATATATATATATATATATATATATAACTTACTTTTAAAAATTTGTAAGAAAAATAAACTCCATTTTATAGGAATCTATTTATTTAAAATTATTTTAGATCATTCTTATATATGTATGTGAATCAATACTCTTGACAAATATATCCATAAATAATGTTAACACCCATATGAAAAAAAAAATACAATTTATCATAAATAGACTTTGGAGGGAATAACAAGAAGCAAGAAGCAAGAAACAAGCATGTGTGACCATCTCCGCTACTGAAACTGAGTACATAGCAGCTGGACATGGATGTGCACAAATAATTTGGCTAAAGCATCAACTCATGGATTATAGTGTAAAGCTTAAGAAGGTACCTTTGTATTGTGATAATACAAGTGCAATCAACCTAACTAAAAACCCAATTCAACATTCAAAAAGGTGAAATTGAAATCAAGTTTGTGAAAATTGAAAACCAATTGGCTGACTTATTCACTAAACTTCTTGCATGTTATAGATTCAACAAGCATAGAATGGAATTAGATGTTCTGGACATGAAGAATTAGTGTTGATATTTGTTTGGCTTGTTAATTTTATTGGATCATGTGCTTGTTGCATTTAAAGTGATAACTTCTACATAAAATATGAATTGCTAGTATTTTAGTATGTTGAATTTGCAAAATTAGCACATAGATTTCACTTAAACTATCAAAATCAGCAAAATGTGTGATATGATATGTTTTAATTTGTTATTTTTTGCAAAAGAACACATGAATTTCACTTAAACTATCACAACATTAATTTTGTGTGATCTGAAATTTTTAGTCTATTAAATTTGCAAAAACAACATGTAAATTTCACTTAAAATTGTCACTACACTCGATCTATGTGCCTGGTGCATTTTTAATCGATTGACTTTGTATTTTTATGTGTTGATTTCACTTATGATGATGTGGATGTGCTTGAATTATTTTTAATTGATTGACTCAGTCAAATTACACTTCACATGACTTTGTTTGGACTATAGTAGTAGTAGTAAATAACAGTTAGTGCATCAGCTAAAACCAACTTGTTAGATTTCATTGACCATAAAGCACTTTAATTGCATGATTTCCAATGTGCATGCATTTATTATGAACTGTTTTGAGTGGATAGCACATAGAACGTCCGAGATTTAGTTGGCTTATGATCAGATACTGATTCTAGTACATTTAGTTGGCTTTGATTCCCTGTACTACATTGAATCCGTAATATATGTGCAAATTAGTTGATTGATTTTAATAATCAACACGTTGATTCAATAAATACATACATAAGCATCATGCATTTGTACTCATATATGCTAGTAAGAGCCAGACCTAGATACACCATGCCTCGTAAGCAAAGAACAACCCCTTCTGATGGTTCAGGTAGAATATACTCGAGCTGACCCACATCAAAAGTTGAGACGAGTTATCCCAAATTGAAGGTCGAACTAAGTCAAGTTTGGCTCAAAGGTATAGTTGAATTTTCCTGAAAAATATAAATTAAATTGTTGTATCTAAACAAGAAAATTGAAATCTTAAATATTTCAATTCCTTGGTCCAAACTAATTATTTAAGAAATGAAGAGAATTCAACTGTGAGTAATTCAAATACTATGTATTTCAATTTCTTTGAATTGTTGAAATCCTTTATCCAAACACAATGTTAGGATATGTCACAATTTGGGTCATGACTAGATGAGAAATGTTTAGAAAAAAAAAATTATAGTTTATTAAAGATAATTATAAAAACAAAAATTAAAAAGAAAACATACAGAAGAGTTGCTCTTCATTTTCTCCATTATATATATATATATATATATATATATATATATATATATATATATAATATTATACTCTATTTATAAGGACAACATTCTGCATGCCTCAACCTAAGCTGTTTCTAATCTTTTTATACAATTTTATCTTATATTCTTATTTTTGTGATAAGAATTGTTTGAATTTATCAATTTCCATATAGTCTTACTGTTTTTATTATTATGATTATGATTATTATAATTATTATTTATATTTGAATTTTTTTCCAATATTGTTATTAATTTTTATTGTTATAGTTTCATACATGAAATTTGATTATTATTAATATTTTATGTGCTAGTTCTAAACATGTTAAACCTACTAAAACTTGAATTTGTGGCCCTTGATATTACAAGGAAACATTACTTGTCATGAATTTTAGATGCTGAAATACATCTATATGTAATGGATCTTGGTGATGCCATTAAAGAGTCTGAGCAAGATAAGGCTAAAACTATTATTTTCCTTTGTCACCACCTCCATGAAGGGTTGAAAATTGAATATCTTAGTGTAAAAGACCCTTCTGTATTGTGGAAAAATTTAAAAGAAAGTTATGACCACTAGTAAATTGTGATTCTCCCAAAAGCATGTTATGATTGAATGCATTTACGGTTGCAAGATTTTAAAATTGTAACTGAATATAATTCTGCAATGTTTAGAATTACTTCTCAATTGACTCATGTGGAGAAAAAATTATCGAGAAGGATATGTTGGAAAAAAGTTCTCTACTTTTCATGCAACTAGTTTGCTTTTGCAACATCAATATCATGAAAAAGGATTTTACAAATATTCTGAATTAATTTCATGCCTTCTCTTGGCTGAACAAAATAATAAGCTTTTGATGAAAAATCATTACGCCCTTCCAACTGGTTCTGCTCCATTCCTAGAAGTGAATGCAACAAAATCTAATTCATATTTTAATGGTCGAGGTCATGACCGTAATAATGGTCGTTGCGGTGGTAAAGGTTGTCATACACCAAAGCATCTTGTTGAACTCTGCAAAGAATCACTTTAAAATAAGGAGAAGAACATAGAAACACATTTTGCTTATGAAAATGGTGATTATGATTATGACCATATGGATGCTACTCATCTTGATATTTGTGATTTCTTTTCTAAACCAGATGGAAGCATTGATCACCTCATTGGTGATGAGAGTGTTAAGAAATAGATTTTCGCATATTATGCTCTTAATTTTAAGACAATGTTTTATATTTTGTTTCATGTTTCACGTTGCTTATATATAATTTTTTTTATCTATAAATATTTTAAATCTTCTAAATATTTTTTTTCTTTTTCTCCTCTTACATAGTCATATCTAATATTGATATTTATGTTTGTATGAAGAATGAATGTTGACACTAGCACCAATAATGAAGATTTGTGTTTTGTTGATAATGCACCAACTCATACAATTCTCAATAGTAATAATAATTTTTTTCTTTTGTTTGGTTATGCGAGAAGTCAATATTACCATTATCTATGGTACTACAAATATATTTGAAGGCTCCAAAAGAGCTACGATACGTCTACAAAGAATTTAAATGGAAACTTATTAAGTTTCAAGGATATTTGTCTAAATGGATATCATATTGAGACAAATAATGAATAACATATAAAATATCTTTATAGAACTGAGTTGAATAAAAAAATGTGTATTGGAGAAATTATCAGCCTTCTCATATGGCTTGTACTACACATATATTAGTGCAATTAAAACACATGTTATTGTAAGTTAGAAGCTTATGAATCAAAATAAATTCCTTGTTTGTTGTGATCAGTTGAGTCATCCTGGATATACTATGATGCGAAAAATAGTTCAAAAACTCATGCAGACACCTACTTATAAGTCAAAAACTTCTTTAGTCCAATGATTTATTATGTATTGCACATTTGCAGAGGAAAGTTGATAATAAGACCATCACTAGAAAAATTAAAAAATGAGTCAGTCTCATTTTTAAGACGAATACATGGTGATATTTATGGTCTAATACACCTATCATGTGGATCATTTAGATATTTCATGTCTTTAATTGATGCATCAACTAGATTGTCACATATTTGTTTATTATTAACTCATAATCAAGCATTTGCAAAGTTATTAGGACAATAAATCAAGTTAAGAGCTCAGTCCAGATTATCCAATTAAGAAAGTCTGTCTTGATAATGTAGGTGAATTTATATCTCATGAGTATTGTATGTCAATTGAAATTGAAGTTGAACATCCAGTGGCATGTGTTCATACTAAAAAATGAACTTATAGAATCCTTAATGAAACGCCTAAAACCTGTTGCAAGACCATTACTTATGGAAGCTAATCTTCAAATGGCTACCTGGGGATATACATTTTTGCATGCTATAGTATTGATTCACATTAAGCCAATAAGTTATCGTAAATACTCAATTATGCAGTTGGTGTTTGGTTAGTAACCTAATATTTCTCATTTAAGAATTTTGTGGTGTGGTGTATATGTTCCAATTTCCCCACAAAAAATGACTATGATGGGTTCTCAAAGACAATTGAGAAGATATGTTTGATATGATTCTCCATCTATAATAAAATATCTTGAACTATCACTACGAGACTTATTTACAATTTGATTTTTTTATTATCATTTTGATGAATAAGTTTTTTCAAAATTAGGAACAGAGAGAAAAAAATTGAAAAAAATTGATTGGAATGAATTATCATTATCTCATCTTGATCCTCGTACAAAAGAATGTGAACTGGAAGTTTCAAGGATATTTCGTTTATAAAATTAGTCAATCAATTATAGATGTTTCTACTAACAAAAAAAATGGTAACTAAATCATATATACCAATTGTTAATGCTCCAAATAGAATTGATATTAATACATAACATGCCTGAAGTGTGGTAGGCTTGTTGGTTCCAAAGACACACTTGAAGTATGGTAAGCCTATTGGTTACAAAATTAAAAACTCTCTCAAAAGAGGAAATAAACTAAAATGTTAGATGACCTAATGGAAAAGGTGGAAATCTGAAAAAATTTGTTTGACATAATTAATGACTGAGTCCAAAAGAATCTCAAGTACCTAAAATTGATTAAAATTTTGAGATCTCAATAAATTATGTCATGAATCATATAATATGGAACCAAAATGAAGTCAACATTGACAAGACTTTTGCATATAATATAGCGATGAATGTTATGAGTGACAATGAGGATCAAGGACAAATGGTCATTGAAGATTGTTGACAAAGAAAAGATTGGCCAAAAATGAAAAGATGCAATAAAAGCATAACTAGATTTGCTTGCTAAATGAAAGGTTTTTGGATTTGTAGTTCGCACACTAGAGGGTGTAAAACCCATTGGGTAAAGATGGATTTTCAGCAAAAAACAAAATAAGAATGGTGAAATTGTTAGATACAAAGCACAATTAGTTGCTAAAGACTTTTTACAAAGAAGGTAATATTGATTTTTAAAGAGACATATTCACTAATATTGGATATAACAACATTTCTATATTTGACTATCCTAGTTTCATAATAAGGTCTACATTTACATCTAATGGATGGTGTTACAACCTATTTGTATGATTTTCTTTAGAATGATATTCATATGAAAATATTAGAAAATAAATTTGCCATAGTTGTTGATTATGTAGATGACATAAACATCGTTGGAACTTCTAATGAGCTCACAAAGACAATTGATTGTGTAAAGAAAATTTGAGATGAAGGATCTTGGAAGGGTAAAATTTTGTTTGATTAAAAATTGAGTATTTAAATAAAGGTATTTTTGTATATCAAGAAGCTTATAATGAAGGTGCTTAAAAGGTTCTAATTTGACAAGTCACATCCATTATGCACTCTAATATTTGTAAGGTTGTAACACCCCTTACGAGATGCCACGTGTAATTTTTTTCCCAAACTTCAAAACACAATCATTGATGTCATCCTATTAAATTGGAATTTCCACAATTATTGTCTCAAAATATCACATGCCAAAAGTTTGACAAAAATAAGTTTTATTCTAAAAAAAACATAATTCAACCACCAACTGGTTTAAATCATCAAAACGAAACTTAAGGCAAGGTATTTCACGTCCAAAACTCAAAACCACTAACTATTACATTTAATTCAAAATAACATTTTCAAATGAAAAAGAAAAGCTCCCAAAAGCATCTCCACAAGCTCCTCACAACTAGGCTTCTCCAACTGTATATGCATCAATATCTACTCCGTATAATGAGATACTGATATCGCAAGTGGAAATCATAACCAAAAACATGCAAGGGTGAGGTAACCATGTAACATGTCACATAACAATGTACATCAACATACAACTCACCTAGCATTACCATAATATATCATAACTCACCCAAGCTATCAACTATCACATCTTCTCAAAGCCATAACATGTAATCATCAACATATTACCACCAAGTAATATTAAACAGAATGAAATTATCTTATAATTAATCAGCCAACCAATTCTCACACCCAATTTACCAAAGATGTCACTTCCCATTACTTTGATAGCGAGTCCCAACGAAATATACAACTTCCCATTACTCATGTCAAGAAACTCGACAAGATACATAATCTCTCATTACTCTTATCGAGCCCCAACGAAGTGTATAACTTCTCATTACTCATATGAAGAGCTCTAGCAAAGTGCACAACTTCCCATAGTCTTGACGAAGTGCACAACTTCCCATTACGCATATCGAGAGCCCTAGTGAACTACACCTCTAGTACAATTGAAGCAGAGATACCTTTCATTACATTCATATCCAAGTATACACTATCTCATCATGATCACACATCAATCAATAATCACATGACAACCTGCATTCATGATCAATAACCACACAAGCACATCAAGGCCTCATCGTCACATGTATCACAACACATTGACATCATAGAATCCTTATCATTATATTTAGCATACATCATTCATCATGCCTAACATCTAATAGACTATAAACAGAGCCTATCACAACAAAATATCAACACAATACAACCATGAAAAACAACAATCATGCGTAACATATATATCTAACTTCATACCTCCAAACTAAGATCACATCGTGCAAACTAAAGAAGAACATGTTGTGGACCAGCTGCCAAACTTTCCGCTCATTCCAACGGTTAACAAACTCTGGAAGTTAGTTTTGAGAAAACTACACAAACTAGAAAAACAGTGGCGTTTGGTACCCAGTGCCTAAAAACTCGATACCAAGCGCCCGACAACCCCAAAACCTTAGACTCAGTGCCTAGCAGAAGGAAACCAGCGCTCGACACCCCCTACAACATTCAAATATGAAAAATAACATTTTTTTTTATGAACCAAACACTTGTTTCACACATACCACTACGCCAAAATAGTCAATAGACAACATTTTTTTTGCTAATAGATAGCGCTTTTTAAGCGCTGTCTATTGGAGCGGTATCTATTAATAGAGAGCGCTTGTAAAAAACTGCTATCTATTGAGTTCTTATAGACAACGTTTGGCAAAACAAGCGCTTTCTATGTATTTTCACAAAGACAACATTTTTCATAGAAAGTGCTCTCTATTAGTGTTCTTTTAGACAACACTTGGTGACATAAGCGTTGTCTATGTATTCTTCAAAAAGACTTCAATAGATAGCATTTCTCAAATAAGCATTTGTATTGGTTCGATTATTTCTTTTTATAATTTATTTAATTTTTCATTCATTCCTTCTTTTTTTATTGTTATATATGCAAAAAAACATATAGCATGGGAATGTGATTCATAAATCTAACCAAATGTGATTCAAAAACATGAATGCATTAGCTAGGCAAGTATTTTCTTTCAAAGATAATAAACACTTATAAAAAATAAAATAAAAGATAGTAAACAAAGAATTATAAAATAACACTTATACTAAAAAAGCATACCATTCGATATCAAATCAAGCATCTAATCCAAAATGGTCAAGTAGCCAATCAATATCAAGCCACAAAGAGTTTATACATAAATATCAACTAAAAATAATAATTAATAGTATAAATTCTAGCATCTAGCTTGAAGTGAGCATTAGAAATTTAGGCAATAGAATTGAACATAATTGTAGACCTTCATAGTATCTAGGAAATCCGATTGTTATGACATAATGATCAAGATTGTTGTCTCCTTTGGATCCATCTATAGTCATCATTTGCCACTTTTTTTTGTCAAAACTTGTATTGCATCAACCACTTTCATGGTCTACGTTCTGCCACACTCGCAACTTTTCTCTTTTTTGACACCCCAGATTTCTTCTCAAATCTCTTTCTCTTCATAGCTTGTTTTTGGAATGATTGTGCAACTAAAAAGGGTTGTCGTTTCAATGCAAAGCTTTTCGCTACGTGCCCCAAGTGAAGTTTCTTAATCATAAATATTCTTTTCAACTCTTCACGATGGGTTGTGTATGCTTGAACCCAAGAGCAAAATGCCTTCTCAACAAGTTTATATCTACCTCGGGCTGAAAAAAACAAGGCAAAAATTGGTTTGCGAATACACAAAAGCATAAAGTAATCCTCTTCAATTAAAGTCCATTAGAAAAAAAAGGAAATGTGATGTGGGGACTCCATATTCTGATGTAACAAAGTAAGTCCATTGATGAAAGTCCTTGAGGATGCTATAAAAGATCAGATCAACTTTAAGTTCTCATGATAGGATATATGCACAAATACACTTTTTTCACCAAAGGAAATTTCAAAAGAAGTTCATTTCATAGTACCAGAAATCATTTTAACAAAATAGAGTTGAAATTCATAAATTAACTAGTCAAAGTGCAGGACAATATCACATCATATATATAATATAACAATTAATAATGAGATGGTTTCTTAACTATTATTTTAATATTTTTTTTACTTCTTTTAATATTGCCACGCATGTCTCGGAAAAACATCTCTTACTTTTTATCATCTATACAAAAATAATTAGTGATAAAAATAAAAAATACTTGCTTGTATAATTCTAATAATTAATAAAATATATTATTTTTATAATTAAATTTTAGATATTTTATTATAATTTTACTTTGTACATATTCACATAACACAAACATAGATATATTTATTTAAGAAATGAAGTGTAACATAATAAAGAAGGACACATACCACATCATATGGGTCACAACAGAGTGTTGTCACAGAATCAGTTTCTTTGTCAGCAGAGCCATAAGAAATATAGAGATATGGTCCAATATCACGTTTTGCACTCCAATGTGGCAAATTTGTAGCTAAATTCAGAAAGCCCGACAAGGGATGCATGTATTCTTAAACTGGTAGAGCATCAATTACCTCAACAAAATGAGCTAGAAACTACTCTTTGAATATTTGTGAAGAAAGCCACCTCTTTAGTTTGAGCGTCTCAGGCCAAGTATTTCTTTGAGGACGGCGTTTTACAGACCCAGTAAAGTACTACCTAATGTTAATTTCAACCTGTCAATAATAATACACTTTCAGTAGCTACAACTTGGTTCAATGGCTATACACAAAATTTCACTCCAGAATATAAAAATGCGTTGAATTGAATAAATATTATTGTAAGATAGTTATAACTCTTTTTAGACAAATAACAGTATCAGTTAAGCAAATTAATTTAAAAGAATTGTGACACATACAATATAAAATTAGTTGGTATACTTACATCCCTCCAATCCAAACAAGATTCAAGCACATTTTAATTATTCTCATATCTTGTAATATTCTGCTCAAGATAAGTACAAAACATGATCAGTGGATCCTAGTTGAGCTCTAATGTACTTTGGAGAACATCTTGGACCACTATAGAATGACCTTTTCCCCAATGTTTCTGAAAGTGCTCAAAGTTATCACAACTTATGTCCAACACTGTCGGACAAAACAAGTAATTATCATTCAAATTTTCTCTTAAAGCTTCTTCTTGCAACTGCTTGTATTTGTTAGTATTGTGATCGATGGCAAAACACAATGCGCATCTTGAACTTTTATCTGAAGTTTCAGGTAAGTCGTAGCTGCAAACAATTTCTTCTACCTTTACTTCCATCTCTTTAATCCAATTGAAGGGAAAACATGTCTCAACTAAAGGTGGCTATTACCACAACCACCAAGCTCTATAGGAAGGCATGACAGACTATAGATGCCATTATAATTGATCCTCTCAGGAAATATCGAAGTATCAATTAAATTGACTGCATTCTGCAAAAAATTTTATGGTGGTGAATGTTTATTTTAAAGTTACAAAATGCTTTTGTAAATTTCAATTCATGAATGGAAAAGGAAAGATTCGTTGCTTTTGAAATAGAAGTATATTTTAAGCTTTAAATCAAACAAGCATGTAGTAATTTGAGATAGGAATATTAGAATAGGTAGCATTTTTCATAATCGAGGCCATCAATTAGAGGTTATCCATATCATACATACAATGGATCAAAGCGAAGTGGGATATTATTGGTTGTAGGCATAGAGTAATGAAAATGAGATATTTGTAGTAAAGGTATAGGTAGTGGAAACCATAACTTCAAACCTGATCAAAGGGAGGTTGTGGTTTTCCCTTGCAGAAAATCTCCAAAAACCTTCCCTAATGCCCAAGAAACCTGATTATCCTTAAAACGCAGAAAAATATTCATCTTAGTTAAATTCACAATCAATCACATTAAAGAGAACCAACTAACTATATACCTAGTGAAATTCACAATATATACACCTGCAAACACCTGCGTACATTGTTCTTAGCAACGTTTGAGGATTGGGGAACAACAACAACACCTTTGTTGGAGTCAAAATCCTGGGATTAAGTCAGTATGAGTTTGGCACGACACATACCGGGATAAAATGTAGCCTTCTGGTTTGCTCAAAGTCGCACTAACACACCACACATTAAAACGAAATTTAAGGTTGAAACGAAAGAGGATTTAGGGTTTATCAAAATAGAACAAAGAAATTATGTGCAAAATAGAGTAAGGGATTTTGATAATACCTTGTAATTTCAGTGTCCTCTTACAATGGTGGGCTAGGTGCAGATGTCACATACCACACTAAAAGTGATGCGGACGGTACTGATGACGTAGATAACGCGACACAGATGTCGGTGATGACGAACAACACGAATGACACAAGATGTCAGTAGGAGTGAAGTTGAGAGTGAATTTTCTAACTGGTCGCGAATGAAGTTAAGATGTGTGTGAGATAAGGGCAAAGTTTTTTAAAGTTGAGAATAATTTTTATGAGGAGGAAGCAACATGGTGATGAGAATTTTCTTAAAATTTATTCAATAAATAGTACCGTTGTTTTAATAAAACGCTATTTATTGATATTAAAAAACATAGCACTTTCATTTAAAAATGTTCTCTATTTATATTTTTAAATTTATTTTTAAAAAAAATATGTATATATTAAATATAGATGGTGTCTTTTGGATGAAACGCTATCTATATGTATGTATTTTAATAGCGTTTCTTTCATAAAGCGTTGTCTTTTGATTCTATGTGTTGATTTAGAGCGCTTAACTAAAAAAGCGTTGTCTAAAGAGCGGTATCTATTCACCATTTTGGCGTAGTGTACCAAGCCTATGAAACATGCACAAAGCTTACAAACCATCTATTGACATCTTTATTTAACTTAAGAAATCAAAATACACCCTAAGCACAAATGATCTCAATCAATCATGATACAACCTTATGAATTCTTATTATCACTGAACCTTTTCTGCACCCAAAATTGTCCAAGATAAATTGCACACACTAAAACCATATTCACTTCTTAAACCTTTCATCCAAATTGATAAAAAATGAATCCCAACAATTTCCCACTCAAATTCAATACCATACACCATAAAAAAAAATCAAATTTCTCTCATGCATCATTCTTCTACCTTTTCTTTAATAGATTTTTAAGAAAAGAAAATTTTCAATACCCATGTGCCAAAATTCATAGTCATCAAATTACTACCCTTAGTTTTAAGCCAACATGCTCTATGAAATTTCTTTTCATATCTTTTAACCACAATTATCAACACGAAAAATACACTATATGTAATCTAACGTTTGACCGACAGTACCCCGACGTTATGTAAAAATTAACGTTTGAGCTCTCTGCCACCGACTTAATTTAACATCTGACTCACTCTGCCCCAACTTAATTTAACGTCTGACCCCCTCTGCACCAACGTTATGTAACGTCTGACCACGCAGCCCCGACGTCAATTTTTGGGTTATCTCTACGCAAAACGCGAAACCCTAATTGTTTCGTCGCGCCACCAATTTTTCGCGAAGCTTCTCAGTCGGCGACCACCATTCTGAGCTCCTCCAGGTAATTTTCGAACGTTTTTCACCACCAAACTTGTTGGGATTTGACTATGGATTGATTTTAGGCGTTTTGAACCAAATATTTTTCGTTTTCATCCCTATTTGCAGTGTTTCGCGATCCTTCCCATCAGTGATCATTATTCCGACCTCCTTTAGGTGAGTTCCGAACATTTTTCACCACCAAACTAGTTGGGATTTGATTGTGGATTGATTTTAGGCGTTTTCAACCGAATATTATGTGTTTTCATCCCCATTTGCATCGTTTTGAGATTATTTTGCTTGTTATCTCTTTTTCATTGTATGTATATAATTGCTTGTATTTTTTATTTTCAATTATAATTTTTATCTTAAACTTTTTTTTTAGTTTTTTTGGCCTATTTCTTTGGTTTCATTGTATGTATATAATTTTTTTGGCCTATTTCACAGGTCGAAAATATCGGATGTTAAAAGGCTTTTTTGTGTTAGTGCTTTAAAAATTTAATATCACGCACCAAGATAAAATACATTACTAAACCAACAAGCAATTAAATTAACACACAATTGGCATACATAGGACTTGAACCTAAGTCCTTCCATAACAACCAAGGACTCTCAACCTCTTAAGCTAGTACTACTCGACGTCATAAAGACTAATAATTAATGTCATAAAGACTTCCTTTACCCGCATTTATTAAATAATTATTTAATTAATTATTTAAATTCATCGGGTCTTATAGCTTGAGAGAGACCAATTGTGCTATTATCCTCCAATTATCTTAGGACCTCCTTATGTTGCCTCTAAGCAGCCTCAGAAGCTTGCCTAGCAACTTCCATCTGCTATAAAACCACCTGTTATTGTTTGATTGAAGCTTCTTGTTGTTTCATCAAAGCTTGGTGTTGCTGCATCATGGCAACACTTTATTGATTTAAAGTTGCAACCATAGCACCAATGTTACCATGAGCATATACACACAAGGTTAGTCCTTTTAACTCTCATAAGAATCATGGGTTTCTTCTTAAGACAAGAGCTCATGCCCCTCTCACCACATAACCCATTCTACTTTACATGAGTCTTGAATGAGCATTAGAGTATTAGGATAACCCACCAATACTAATTCCTTACATCAATGTGTAAACTACTAATTACAAAGAATATAATTTCCTTTCCTCGAAGATCCTCATATAAAAAACTCATCTTTCAATCGTAAATCATACTACAATAACAAGAAAGACATAAATCATAAAATCACAAGACTAGAGAACATGATACATATCAAAACAAAACACAAAGCAGATTGGCGTTCGATGCTAACACGGGATGCCAGGAGCTATCGCAATAGAGGCCCATTGTCTAGTGGGTGCCCAACGTAGTAACCCACCGCCCGACGCGGGCTCTAACTTTGCTACTTTTAGGATGGCACTCGCCCCCCCCCCCCCCCCCCCCACCCCCCCACCACCCCCCCCCCCCCCCCCCCCCAAATGCACCACCCAACGCCATGATAGATGCGTTTGAGAATGAGATTTATGGACTGTTCCATTGTACAATTTGGTATTTTTCACGTTTCTCTTTTCAAAATTATTTGAAAATGTTTTGTGAATGATACCCAGCTAAAAAATTGCAACACCTAAGACCTCTCCTTCCAATTTGTATCATAAACCATATAAATTATAACATTTTCAAATCCTTAACTAAGTAATATTAATCTTCAACATGGTTACAACTTTAAATCCTAGCTAAATTTTTATTCTACCTTCATTGTTACCATATCACAACCCAATTCCAAGTTCAACTCAAACATCATATTACTCCAAGACCACAATTTTAACCTCACCTTCTTCAACTTTCTCTTGTCAAACTAAGCTACTTTCAACATAACACGAATAAACCATTGATTTCAATACATCTCATATATAAGAAGCAGCCATAATATATTTGGACATATTCATCAATTTTGTTCAATTAACATTTTGAAAACTCAACTTATCTTATCAATATATAAAAGCCCCAATTTGCTAAACGAAAACCCTAATTACGAGCATAATCAACATGCAGTATTCTAATTAAATAAGAAATCTCATTAATACGAAAAGTTATTAACTTCCTTTACCTTTAAATTTTTCAAGACATCCCAAAAAGCTTTAAACTCACGAATGTTTCCCTTTTTCTCAACCTAGAGATGAAATAACACGATTGGACCGAAAGAAGGGCTACAAATTAGCAGAGAACCTAAATCAAGACTCTATAAACACATGAAATCTTGCATGCGAAACCAAAACAGATTATGCATTGAAGAAGATTGGAAATTTTGACTTACCCGATTGGAGAAATTGATCATGTGGACTTGAAGATGACTCCACAACAATCGAAACTCCTATCTTTGATTACCAAGAAGATGAAATGAGAGTGGGAAGGATGAAGGAACAATTTGAGGCCGAAGGAAAACCTGTGATTAAGAGAAAACAAATAGGGTTTTGTGTTTTCTTTTTCTTAACCGAGCTGGGGTGTGGAATTTTTTATATATATTAAAAATTTATATATTTAGAAAGGGTTTTAAAAAAACTATTTACAATAAAACTATATATATATATATATATATTTGGATTTTTTGTGTACATTTATTTTTCAATTTAACCTTTAAATACAAGTTTTTTAAAATTAAAATAGTTAATTTATCTATTTAATTCTTAAATAACTTTTTTTTCTTTAAATTTAATGCATTCTTTTTCTATTTAACTTTTTTTAAGTTAACTTTTTTTTTTAATTATAAAATGACTTATAAAAAAATATTCACTATAAAATTATAAAAATTATTTACATTAATTTTATAATGAAAGTAATAATAACAATAATAATAATTTTATTACTTTTTATTAATATTAAAGAATAACACACGTTCGCCCGGTGTATAAAAGTAATTTAAATGACAAAATACATTAAAAAGTTGGTTTAAGATTTTAATTGGAATATAAAATTAAAAATGAATAATTTATTTAATAAAACAAATATTGACATATTTTATCTTATTATGTACTATACCTAGGTGGACTTAGATACCTATACGGGCAAAACTGTCTACCTATAGTCCCACACTAAAAACAGTAGATGGATAATCGGTTAAACAAGATCACATAGCGGCCTAGGTCGCCTACTATAAAGTCATATTGTAACATAGAGCTATTAACTTCGAACTTAGGCTTCTCACAGATGCTCAAAACTTGGGCTCAACCCAGGCCTAAAGAGAATCTGGATATTGGCCCAAAATGACTCAAAAGGGGCCCAGCCCACAAGAAGGAGTAGACACATTTCATGACTCTATAAATACGTGTGGACCTCAACAATTAAAGGTACGCTTTCATTAATTCCTTAATCTGAGATTTGACTTACAGAGCCTTTTGTTAACTTGATCGTCGGAGCCCTTTCCGCAGGTAACCCCTTAAGGGTCCAAACCGCCTATAGTAGGAGAAGACATATACAAGTCAATAAAGAGCCAATTCAAGAGGTTAAGGATTGAGGTAAGGCATTACTTGTGTTACCTAACATCTCTTATTTGTTTTCGCAGGAACAATTGGCGGCCACTGTGGGGCACGAATTGATACCTTACCAAGCAATCGGAACACTGTCGAGAATGGTTTGTACCCGTAGTAGAGCTGGAACTCTAGACAAGATGGAAGCGCTTAGACAAGAGAACTCTAGTCCAAGATGAAAAATTGAAGCTGACCTTACTCAGAAGGGGAAGGCCAAAGAGTTGCCAGAGAACCCCAAGTCCTCGGCCTACCAACCCAGTGAAGAAGAAAGTGAGTACAACCCTACCCACACACTTTCACCACCACTCAACAAACACCTATCATCTCTGCCCACCACCCATCACCCAACCACCATCCCCACACAACCTGTAGCCACTCATCCTGCTACTACCCTTCCCACCATTCATATACCCCCTCACCACTAAACCACCAAATTTCCCACCATCATCCACCATCCCATACCACCGCATCCCTTGCCACCACACCAACCGAGACGCTGTCACCCCTTCATCGATGTTATCACCACCACATCTCTTCCTAGCCAGTGGGAACCTTTCACATTGGATCACTATGCAGGGGACATGGACCTAGACGAGCACCTAAAGGTGTATATCACCCATGTCGCCCTCTACACATCTGAAGACGTCATTTTCTGCAAAGCTTTTCCTATTACCCTTAGAGGCCCTACCCTGGAATGGTTCACCCCTTTCCCTCCATACTTCATTGACTGCTTTGATACCCTTTCCCACCTTTTCACCACCCACTTTGCTGGCAGTCGCCCTCATCAAGCCACCCCTTATCCCTCCTTAGCGTCAGACAGGAAAGAGAAGAGACACGAAGGGCCTTTACAAATCGTTTCAGCAAGGCCGCCCTTCGGATGCCAAACCTAACTCAAGAGATGATCCTGCAATGTATGGCCCTTACATTGAAACCTGGTCCGTTTGTTGACAATGTCTATCTTCGAATTCTGCACTAACTACACACCCTCAGCCGCTAAGATAGACAAACCATCCTCACGCTCTGAATCTAGGCCTAGAGAGCCTAGATCACCAAGATTTTCCAAATACACCCCGCTAAACGTCCTCATATCACGGCTCCTCGATGAAGCACTCCAAATGGATCTCATACCACCCCCACGCAAAACCTCGAATCCCCCTAATGTGGATATGACCAAATACTGCAAGTATCACCGTAATAACGGCCACACCACACACAAATACAAAGCACTTTAAGATAAAATAGAGGAATTGATCCGCGTTGGTCACCTCCACCGCTTTGTCAAAAGAGATGGACCATCCCACCCCAGACAATCTGACAACCACAACCCCTCACGCGACACCTGCCACACTCAGCGATAAAACACCAATGACCACACTAACCACCCACCAGCCCGCATTGATGTCAACCAAGTTGATCCCCCTCTACGCGGCACCATCAACACTATATCTGGCGGCTTTACCGGAGGTGGCTCCACCTCATCTGCTAGAAAGAAACATCTCAGCAACATCTAATCCATCAACCACAACACCCATTCACATCACAAACGTCGAATGCCCCTTATCATATTCACTAACGCTAACTTTCATGGCGTCGATCAACAGCAAGATGATCCAATGGTCATCACAATTGAGCTTGAGAACTTTGCGGTCAAAAAGTTGCTCGTAGACCAAGGCATTCTAGTTGATATCTTATATTGGACCACCTACCAAAATCATACCAGTCTGCTTCCTCGTCATAGAAGCACCAACATCATACAACGTTCTGTTGGGACACCCATCCCTTAACACTCTTGGGGTCGTTGTCTCCACACCCCACCTAGTCATGAAGTTTCCCTCCCCATCTGGCAACGTAATCACCATCCATGGCGACCAGCGACTCGCACGAGAATGTTATATCACAATCCTACGACCCCAGATACCCATCCTCCAAACCCACAATATCGAGCGCGAACCCAGCTCTAGTATAGCCCTATCCAGCGACGACCTTGACCCAAGAATAGGATGCGACTCACGCATCAAATCAGTTGAAAAGATTGTAAGTTTGGAGGTCTCCCCTGGACGTGCCTTCAAACTAGGAGTAGGCTTGCAACAAGAGCATCGTGATGTACTGGCACCCACTTTAACTGCCAACGCCGACCTCTTTGCCTGGTCAACCGCAAACTTACTCGGCGTAGATTCTCAAATAGCAGCTCATAAGTTGTCAATATACAAAGAGGCTAGGTACATCTCACAAAAGAAAAGGAAATTGGGGGAAGAACGACGGTTGGCAGCAAAAGCAGAAGTCGAAAAGTTACATGTCGGATTCATAGCTGAGCACATTACACCATATGGCTTTCCAATGTTGTCCTTGTCAAAAAAGCTAATTGTAAATGGCGGATGTGTGTTGACTATACAAATCTTAACAAAGTCTGCCCAGAGATGCCTACCCCCTATCCAACATTGATCGGCTCGTAGACGGAGCAGTTGGGAACAAGGTCCTTAGTTTTTTGGACGTATATTCCGGATATAATCATATACCTATGGCCACAGCCGACATGAATAAAACTGCATTCATTACTGATGACGCAAACTACTTCTATAAAGTTATGCCCTTCAGACTCAAAAATGCAAGCGCTACCTATTAGAGGTTAATGGACAAAGTGTTCAACCACTTGATAGACAAGTGTGTCGAAGTATACGTTGATGACATGCTTGTCAAATCACCCAGCTACTTGCAACATGCACAAGACTTGTCCGAAGTGTTTTCCGCTCTACGACATTATAACCTCAGACTCAACCCCGAAAAGTATGTTTTCGGTGTCGACAGCGGGAAGTTCCTAGACTTCATGCTTACAATGTGGAATTGAGGCTAACCCTGAAAAATGCAAAGCTATTATCGAAATGCGTAGCCCAACCAACGTCAAGGAAGTGCAATGCCTCGTAAGCCGCCTCACAGCCATATCCAGATTTCTTTCCAAACTGGCCGAACAAACCCGACCCATTATCTAACTTCTCAAAAAATCCACAAAGTTCTTTTTGAATGACGATTGTGAAAAATTTTTCCAAGACCTCAAAACTACCTTTTCCTCTCCTCCAGCCATTCCTCCTTCTCCTTCTTCCAAGCCACCTTTTCCTTTGCGTGCTTGTCGGCTTGGACCTTCAACTCCTCCTCTAGCTCCTCCACCTTGGACCGGCTACCTTCCTTCAACTCTCTCTGGTATAAGTTACCCACTCTACGTCTCAAGATCAAGGCTTTACTGCTAAACTCCAACACCGCCATGACAATGGCATTGGGCTCTATATTATCGATAGAATTTACTAGAGACTCCGCCAGATTAATCTCAATATCACGTCGAACGGTAGTCTCCGGCAACTCAATCAGCCCGGCCTCAGGCTTCTACGCACCAGAAGAGGATCCCGACCCTAACAAGGTAGCCCTCACCCTCTTAACACCTTTACACCTTGCTTGGCGGGCACCTCTGCCTTCCTCTTCGTACCACCATGGACATGTACCTCCATCAACGGATCCTGAAGGTTGGGAACTTCAGTATTCCCAGCGCTCCTGGCCTTGGCACCCTTCTCCTTGCGAAGGGCTTGGAACAGGTTCAGATTCTTCTTTCCATGTTGCGCCATATAACCTACGATAGCAGTAAAACATCAGTCAGTTCACTTAAACACAACATAGCAGTTAAAACACAAAAAGATACCTTCTAAATCAACAATGGGATGCATGGAATAATAAACCCTAACAAAGCCCTTAGTGGACATCTTATCATTAAACTTCATCAGGGTCTCCACCATCTCCCTATCAGCTAGTGACAATTTTTCCATTTTCATATCCTTATAACATCAAGGGTTGTCAGTCCAACTGAATGGGAACTTCGTGCTCCCATCCTCGTTATAAAAGTAGGAACGCCCAGGCTCCTTCACCACCACTTTAAAGAAACTATCTTTAAAGTGTTTAAACGACTGAGTAAAAGCATCTAGTCTGCTTATCCATGGCAGGCTTATCAACGACAACCAAGTAGTTGGACTCCTGGGCCAAGTATCATAAAAATATAAGAAAGACTGAGGAGACGGCTGCAAATACAACGACTGGCACAACACCCGAAAAGCCTACAGATACGCCTAGCTATTGGATGTTGCTGAGTAGGGGCAACATTCAGCAAGCGTAGTACCCTCATTGTGAAGTCATCGAAGGGCAACCTCACGTACAGTTGTGAGAAATGGCACATATACATGTAGAAAACCCCCTCAGAAGCTCCCTCCTAGCCATGGCATACGCAGTCGATGGCGCTAACTCTCTCCAAGGCCACAATATCCCTCTTGACATTCCTCTCAAAAACAAGTATGTATTTCAGCCAAGATTTTAGCAGTCGGGACCATCTGAACAAAGAATGTTGGGTTTGCACATCCTCGACCACCCATCCATATCGAGCCTTTGCAAACAAGCTACTTTCTGCTATCTCTTATGGTGGATCCTCCCTTGTTTCAGTAGTCACCTCCATTGGGATCCTCCCTTCACCAACTAACTAACCACTAACCCTACTCCCTGACCGACTATTACCCTTTTCCCTGAATGTTCACTCCCACTACCCGGACTAGATGATGACACATTACCGCTAACACTGGACATACCTTTTTAAAAATTAAGATGACGGTAGAGACAATGAATGTATCAGACAGATCTCACACACACAAATCACTTTTCTCAAACTTTTACAAATGAACCAAGGTGAACAAATACTTCTCAGCACTTGTATTTATAGTCAACGTTTGAACCACTAAAAGTTTTCTCGCCCAAACAATGAGCAAAAAAAATGTCATGACGAATGCGAAACGTCACAGGTTTAAAAACGGCTGCGCAAATCCCTCATAGGACTCCTGACAATTGACACCCCTTCACCTACCTCCACTACTTCTGACATTAGTCTTGGCAATGTTCTTCACATCCAAAGACTAGGGGACTACCATACCATACCAAGAAGTATTTTTTTTTTTGCCGAGAACTATCAGAACCAGTAGGCAGATTGTCACGATAACTCGCATCGCCAAAAATCACCAAACCGGCATGTTGGACATACATCGCTAGCACTAATACAACTCGTCACTTACTACAAACTGATAAACATCCAAACCTTCGACGCGATATCTATCTCGCCAAAGGATGGGGGACTGATGTACTATACCTAGGCGGACTTGGATAACTATACGGCCAAAACTACCTACCTATAGTCTCACACTAAAAATAATAGATGGATAACCGGTTAAACAAGATCACATAGCGGCCTAGGCCGCCTACTATAAAGTCATATTGTAACGTAGAGCCGTTAACTTCAAACTTAGGCCTCTCACAGATGCTCAGAACTTGGACTCAGCCCAGGCCTAGAGAGAATATGGATATTGGCCCAAAATGACTCAAAAGGGGCCCAACCCACAAGAAGGAGAAAACACATTTAATGACTCTATAAATATGTGTGGACCCCAACAATTAAAGGTACGCTTTAATTAATTCCTTAATCTGAGATTTGACTTTTGAGAGTCGGTTGCTGACTTGATCGTCAGAGCCCTTTCCGCAGGTAATCCCTTAAGGGTCCAAACCGCCTATAGTAGGAGACGACATATACAAGTCAAGAAGGAGCTAGCTCGAGAGGTTAAGGATTGAGGTAAACCGTTACTTGTGTTCCCTAACATCTCTTATTTGTTTCCGCATGAACATATTAAAATAAGAAAAATTACAATCTTAATATAATAATTTTAAATTTATTACTTTTGTTTAAATTTTGCTAATAATTAATATAATTAACTATTCATTTATAATTTAGTGTTATCACATGTTTATTAAAGAAAACATTAATATGCTATTAATATTAAACAAATGGTGAAAGATTAATTATATATTACCATTAATTGTTTTCCTTAAACATACGGGATAACTATTAACGATATTAATCATAGAGTTTAAACAAAATTAAGATAACCAAAGAATGATTTCTTTATCATTTTATTTTTCTTCCATAATCGTGTTCTTTTTAAACAAGTTTAATGTTTTTAATTTTTTTCTAAAATTGTGTTATATGATGGATGTTTTTTACTTCTTTTTTAAAATCTCATTAACACAATAGAACACACAAAAGAACGAAACTTTTTTTATTTTAAACTTTATAGAAAGATTACACAATAGATATATAGATAGATGATGTCTCTAAATCACACTAGTGCAGAAAACACATTTTATGATTGGTAAAAAGGATTTATTATGACATGTATTCTGCCGTTATTGTTGTGGAAGTCATAGAAAATGCGCTCCTTCTATGACACCACGAAAACCTATCATAATAGATTATTATGTCAGAAATTAATATATAATTTAATTTTAATAGCTAACCAATTTAAACTTTAATTTATAAATTAATTATATATTTTTATTAACAATAGAAATTATTAATAATAAACTAATCAATTTTAGTTTATAAAATTGTATTTAATTTAGTCAATAAAATTAGTTTTAAATTCGTGCATTCACACATGTTGATGTTTCTTTGTATGTGTTTTTTATGTTAGTAAATATATAGTATATTAAAAAATATTAATAATTTTAAGTATAATTAAATTTTGAACCGAATTAATGTGAAAATTATTCATAAGTTTAGAATATATATATATATATATATATATATATATATATATATATATATATATATATATATATATATATATATATAAAGAGTAGATTTTGTAAAAATACAAAGGATATAACATGTTAAAAAATATAGAGTAAACTCTCTAAAAATACAAAAAATAGACTATATAAAAATACGTAGAATATATTCGTTATAAATACAAGTCAATGTAGGGACATTTGGCTAATGTGTATTATAGGACTCGTATAATCAGTGCATGGACAAATTCATCTAATATATAATGTTAGACTCGTCTAATCAATATATGGACAAATTTGTCTAATGTGTATTTCAAGATACGTTTAATTAGAGAATGGATAAAGTTGTCTAATATGTATTAACAGACTTGTATAATATGTGTATAAATAAACTCGTCTAATGTATATTGGTGGACTCATTTAATCAGTGTATGGACAAATTTGTCTAATGTGTGTTGCAAGACTCGTTTAATTTGTGTATGGATGGACTCACCTAATGCGTATTATTAGACTCGTCTAATTAATGCATAAATGACTTGTTTTATGTTTTATGCACAAAATACTTGTATAATTAGTGCATAGATAGACTCATCTAATGTGTATTACTAAAATCGTCTAATTAATGTATGAACAAACTCATCTAATTTATATTGCAAGATTCATCTAATTAGTGAATGAACATACTTGTCTAATGTATATTAATAGACTTGTCAAATTTTTCTATGAAAAAGCTTGTCTAAGGTATATTGTTTGACTCGTCTAATCAATATATGAATGACTTTTCTATTGTGTATTGTTAGATAGTCTGATCAATTCATCAACAACTCGTTTAATCAAAGTATTTGTAAACACATCTAATTAATATATGGAATGACTCATCAAATATCTTTTTGTTATACTGTTCTAATTAGTGTATCTACATTCTCGTCTAATGTGTATTGTTAGACTCGTGTAGTATTTTTTGCTATACTCATCTAATAATGGTATAAAAAGTCTTATCTGCTGTGTATTTCTAGACTCATCTAATCGATACTCATTTAATCAATGTATGTGTTTTTAGACTCATTTAATGACAATATAAACACATTAGTGGTATACTTTAAGACAATTAGTTTTTTAGCTTTTACCTTTTGTTTTGGTCTTACTAAAATTAGGGTTAAGTATCTTTTTAATCCCTGAACTTTGACGCGAATTTGGAATTCGTCATTGTCTGAAACTTTTTATACATTTGGTCCTCAAACATTAAACATGAGTGAATATAGTCCTTTTAACCTAATTACGTCAATTGTTTTTAGTGTGTTAAATGCGGTTCAGCGTACAATGTGTATGTCTATGTCCACGACTACACCAGGAAGTATTTTATTTCTATGTGTCTCTCAATTTTTACATAGGATTGCTTATATAGAAAAATAGAGAATCACAACTTAAGCACCATAATACTAACATTAAGAAGTATGCTTTTTTTTATTACAAAAATATATTTTTAATCTTTGAAATGAACTATTAAGCAAAAGAAAAATCATAATATTAAGTAGTGTAACTTTTTTTGTTACAAATATATATTTTAAACCCTTAAAATAAATTATTAAATGCAATATTTTAATTTATTTTGTTATAAATATAATTATTTAAAACTTTATATGGAGTTTTAAGTACATATCATTAATGTTATTTTTATTAGATACAATTAATTTAATTTTTACATACTAAAAAGAAAATGGTATTTAATAATAAAAATATATATTATTATTTAATGTAAATATGATAAATATATTTTTTTATCGATAAATTTTCCTAAGACAAAATTATTATATCACAATTACTTTTATAGTTTAGTATCAATAAACATATATTATTTTTAAAATTTTATAATATTAAGAAATAAAAATATAAATATTTTTTAAATTTAATTTTATAAATGACTAAGTAATTAGATATTAGAAAAGGAAAAAAAATAATCTATAAAAAATTAAAAATTTAAGTATAAGTCATTCTTTAACATAATAAATATGTTGAAAATATGCTAAAAGAATAAATATCACAAAAAGGAAATAAAAATAATATAAAAAAAATTAATAATTTAAATATAAGTCGTTATTTAACATAGTTGAAAATATGTTAGATTTTTTTTTTTAATAATCATTAAAACGTGCATAATGCATAAGGTCACACGTTAAAAGAACTATTTATTTATGACTAAAATGTATTTAAGAACACAAATAAACGAAAACTAATTATTTTTTTATTTTAAAAATCATCTAAGTTTTAAAATAACTTTTGGTGATGTCTATCTTGATTTAAGATTTAAATATAAGTCATTCTTTAATATAATAAATATGTTAAAATATGTTAGATAATAGCGAAAACGTACATAAGGACACACGTTAAAAATATATTTATTTATGACTAAAATGTATCTAAGGATACAAATTGAAAAAACTAATTTTTTTTATTTTAAAAATCAACTAAATTTTAAAATAATTTTTAGCGATTTCTATCATAATTTAAGTTGATTAAGAAAAAAAATTATATGGAAGATAATTTTTTGTATTGTAATATAAATAATTTGTATTGTTAATAAATATATATTAATTTTTTCAATAATATTATTTTAAGAAATAAAAATAAAATATATTTTTCTAAATTTAATTTTATTAAATGATAAAGTAATTAAAAATTATAAAAAAATAAAATAAAAAATAAAAAAATAGTATAGAAAATAATTAAAACTTTAATATAAATATTCTTTAACAAATTATTAAATGACCAAGTAATTAGAGATTATAAAAGAATAAAATTAAGAATGAAAAATGTAGTATAGAAAAAAGGAGCTTATATTAATGATAAATTATTCTTTAATAATTAATATATTGAAAATATATTAGAATTGTTTTAATAATGAATAAAATGTGTCTAAGGTCACACATTAAAAAAATATTTATTTTAAAATTTAACAAATTTTTAAAATAATTTTTACGAATGCATATTATCGATTAAATTAATTAATCAAATAATTCTAACTTTATATTGACATTTTGTAGATTAATATAAAAATATTAATTTATTAAATATTAAATGATAAAGTTAAAATATATGGTTATTTGTACGCAAATTAAAATAAAATCAAATGAATAAAACAGTAAAATAAAATTTAAGAGAAACAATTTTTCATATGGCAGTGTAAATCATAAAAAGATAAAATTAAAAAAATGAAAAAAATAGTATAACAAATTTTTAATTTAAATATAAGATATTCTTTAATAATTTATAACATGACTAATTAATTAGAAGTTATAATATTTATATGCATATGTGGCAGAAAAATAAATATAAATAAATAAAATTAAAAAATAAATAAAATTGATAAATAAAATAAAATAACTTCTATGCACATGTGGTGGAAAAATAAATAAAAGTAAAAAAAAAATTAAAAATGTCAAATGACTAAAAAAATAACTTTTAGGATACTTGTTAACAAAACAAAATAAAATAGGTAATAAAGTAAATTTTATAATATATTAGAATAGATATAAAATATATAATAGATAATAGATAATTAGTAATAGATGACTAATTATTTATGTCTCTAAATTGATTGTTATTTAGTGATTTTTTTTATAATTATTGATTGATATTTTTGGTGCCATGGTTTTTCCGAAGCTAGAAGTTTTTGAATAGAGAAAACAGAGATTAAAGTTTCAAAGGTTCAAGTTTCATCAGTGAGCATGCAAGTGAAAGCTTGTGACATCTGAAAAAATTTTCTTAAGAACGATAGGCGTGAGAAATTGAAACGACAATTAAGGTTTTATATATTAAGTAATTTCAGTTGATAATAGTTGTCGCTGATAGATTACAGCAGATGAAAATTCATTGCTTTACTGTTTTACTTTGTTAAATAATAGTTTTAGTTATGCGTATTCTCACAATCACAACTCTCCTTATAATTAAGTTAGTAGAAATAAAATTAACATGCAATGTAAAGAGACAATGAAAAATAGAGAATACACACTAAATTCTTATACTAGTTCATTTGACCAACCTCACTACATCTGGTTCTCAAATAATTGACTGAGTTTTACAAATCATACTAATGTTGCAAAGTACAATTTGATTATTGTTTGTCCTCATAAGTACTCCTAGCTAAGCTTTTTAGTATTGTCTGAGTTTGTAGTCGTTTCTAATTAATCTCTTAAGTATTGTCTAAACTCGTAGTCTCTCATGACTTATCCCTTGAGTATTATTTAGGCTCGTAGCCAACTTTGGCTAACCCCATGACTATTGTTTGCACTCATAATCATTCATAACCAACCCCTTGAGTACTATTTTAATAAGGCTTTCTAGGCTCAATTAATTATTCTTTCTCAAGTCGCTTTTGGCTCAACCAATTGTATATATTCTTTCTCAAGCCACTTCTAATCTAACTTGAGTATTCTTTCGGCTCCTATTTACTTCTTATTGATTTCGTTCAAGTATTCTTTTCACAAGTTACTTTTGACTTAAACAAACATTTTTCAACAATTTATTTCTAACTTAAACAAGTATTTTTTGAATAACAATCACTCTTAATTATGGAATATTATTTACCAAAACAACCAATTTTGGTTAAGATTGTCTTTTAGACTAAACATGATCATGCTTGTGTTCTAAGTTATTTTTAACACTTAATTAATAAGATAATGCTATAATTTATGTCATCATGTGTTACTGAAGTTAATGATACTTTGAAGTATTGACTATGCAATACACCAACATAACATTTCTATTTGATATAGTAACAGTCTAATGGATGCTCAAATGACTTCATAAATACCTGTTAAATATTCCGTGAATATTAATTTAATAAAAAAAATTTAGTTTTTGAATATTCCGTGAGAAAAATGTGAAATTTTAGTTGAATTAGACAATATGATGGAATCTATCTGTTTTTCAAGCTCATCATTACCTATGTGACCATCTTCTCATAAAGCACCACAAGAAAATCCTCGTTGTCAACATTAACAATGTCACAATGGCCGTTACTTAAACAATCCTCATTCAAAACCTCATCAATGAGTTTGTCCTTATAGATTCGAGGACCATCAGAGTTCTATGTCACAACACACACATATTCATGCATTTAATTATTTTTATTATATAAACTTATGCCAAAGTCTAAATCAAAGACATAAAATGTTTATAGTCTCTTATAGAAGTTGTATAATATGCAAACATACCCATTATCCACCAAATAACCAATGAAATTAATTTCCATAAATGAGTTAATTCTGCATACTCATCATATTCTTTGTCGCTTGGGCTCAATAATCTGCATATTTATAACATAACATCATTATATAGAAAGAATAAATGTGAAAAACATAACACTAGGATGAGTATAAGTTATACACTCACAGTATAAAAATTTTAAATTTATGGCATAATCATCTTTTACAAAGCATAATTTTAGAATATTCATAATGATTTATGCTTTTAAGTAATATCACCATGTTTTCAAACAACAATATTAAAACATATTCCTCATATGTATTCCATTACTATTTCTCAACTTGAATATGAAAATTATCATACAATATTTTGCAAAAAGTAAACTAGAATGACAATCCAAGGCGAATTTATGTTCAAGATAATATTTTAAGCATCAACATATATAGTGTACTTAATAAAATAAAATAAAAGCAAAATTTAAAGTAAAAAAAAATATTATTAGAGTTGTCTTTAAAATATAAAAATAGTTTTTATAATCTCCTATTTAATTCAATTGTTTGCTTAAAATGAATGGTACTATATATAACAAAAAGCATCAATAATTCAAAGAATTTGACACGTTAAAATGAATGATTTTAACTAGAAAAGAAAGACATCATGTGAATATAATATACTTTTATTATACATGGAAAAAAAAGATATAATAAGTTTTTATATACATGGTACTTGTTTTGTAAAAGTATAAAAAACATTAAAAATTATAATGTAAATAGGAGCTTACATTTTGTATTCAAATTAAACATCTTTCATATTTACTTATTGTTTGAAAAAAGAAAAAAAGGTAGATTTATATATCGCGGTTCACTAATTTAACGTACCATGATATAAGAGAAAGAAAAAAAACATAAAGTTTGCCTATCCACACCCCCAAAATGAAGGAAATTAGTTTACGCATAGAGTTAATGAGATCAATAAAAAACAATAATTTGGTCACAATTTATATATTTCCGAACTAAGGATGAGCATGCAATAAATGTAAAAGATGAAAATAAAAATAAAGTAAACATACTAACTTAGTCAAAGAAATACAAAAACAAAGTGAATATGTTTAAGTACAAGCACAAAAAAATTTCAAGGTAAGATCTCCTAAGAATAAATAAAATTTATACCTTAATCAATAATTTCAGTTAGTAAAATATTCAAATACAAATATTAAGTTATGTGAAATATTAATTATTTAATTTTTAATCATGTGACAACATTCTTTTAACTAATCACATTTTGCAACAAATTTATGTAAAAAATGGTTGAATAACCACAGGCAAAAAATTCATCAAAAGAAAAATTTAGTTCCACTTACTACTATACATACAAATTTAGTTGAATCTTCTAGGGTTCTTTCTCTTGCATAAATAAAGAAACTAAAAATGAACATAATTAAAAGTGTATCTTTAATAAATCATTTAAGAGAGAAATAACTAGTTTTACCTTCACATCAGTTTTTGGTGATAGAGCAACTATAGCTTGAGATTTATGAACATTCCGAGCAAACATATTGCTCTAACTTTTGTGCATCTTCAGTAGTCATGTCCACACAAGCAGGATGGTACCTAAAATCAAAGTTGAAAAATATTTCTTTCATGAAATTCATAAGATCACAAATAGAAATAACAAAGATATTATAACATTATTTCTTGAATACTTGTTAATTTCTTTTATTTTTGAAATAGATGAAAGCTTTCAGTCAAATAATGTCAAAGTTTATCAAAGCAAGAGAAATCAAACATTGCATCAATCAACTAAGTTGACACATTGTTAAAAGACACCAAACATAATTTGTAATTTTGTTGAAAAATAACTAATGTATAGACATCAAAACTTTAGACTCCATAAAATCCATTTTTCATTTATTTGATTACATGTTTCTAAACCTTTTTTCTTGGATTGAAGAAGCAAAAAGACCTTGTCAAGAGCAACATGCAAACCTTGTTCATTAGCAAATGAAAAGTTTGAAAAGCAACAAACCTGCCAAGTTCTTCAAAACTATCAAACTTAAGAAAACATTGTTCTATGACTTCTTCAAATATTTTTATGGTGTTTGTCAATCATCCTTTTGTTTAGGGCAAATAACTTTAGGCACTCAGATAATATATCTAAATTAATTCCTAAAAAAAGCACGTCTAAAAAAAATTAAAACCCCTCAAAATTAAAAATTCACTCATAAATGTAAGAAAAGTAATCCAAGAAATCAAAACACATTACCAATTCTTGCATTCCTCACACTGCATCATAAGTACATCTGGGTTATAAGGCATCTCGCACTTGCAGTACCTTCAAAAGCACAACCAAATTAACAAAATAAAATCCAAAATTTCAAATATTTAAAAGACATACAACAACTTGATTTTATTGAAAACAAAAGGTGCACTTACACAACTACACGATCAGGTGTGAAAGTTCCACTAGCAGCCTTGTACTCAAACCTATAATAATAATCCTCAGCAGCTACATCTTGAAGCTTGGTATAGTTCTTGAAAGAGTGCACAACACACTTCTCTTCAATGGCATGAGCACTTTGTACATCATAATGGTCAGACAAAAACAACTCTTTCACTCCATGGAATCTCCTACGTCCCCCAAAGGAATCTTCTGGCCTATAGTACCACCTAACATACACCTTCACATCGTTCTTACGACCAGCTGGTTCAATTTTCTCAATACGAGCCACGTATGGTGGCTTGTTTGTATCAGGGGGCCGCATCGTCACATGGTCCCCAACTACAAAAGGAACAATTTTCATTCATAGTCGTATCGCCCACATGAATTCAAACCATTCTCTCGTTGTCCCCATTACAAAAGTAACAATCTTGTTTCAATTTAAACAACTAATTACCCAAAAAGAGAAAAAATTTCTAGAAATTACCTCTTACAATCTTGTTGGTACCTTTGATGGTGTAGGACTTCAAGGCTTTTTTACTCGACTTTGTTTTCGACATGGTTGAAGAAAGATCTCTCTAAACACTATTTATCAGAAATCTTGTGGTGGAGAGTTGGAAATGGAAGGGGATTTGAGCTTTGGCAATAATGGTGAAAATCTTATAACCTAAATAATTTTGGGGACAAAGAAGAACCAAGGAACCCTAAGGTTTCATTTCAGTCATCGAAGAAAAGGAAAAAGAGCACAAATAAGACAAGAGAATGAGTGTGATGCTTATAATGCGAGATAAAATGAATTTTATTACAACATCTTGATACATATTTTGATTCAAAGCTATCATTGGTATTTGACATTTTACCATTTTTGGCTTACTTTTTGTCCTTTTTACGATAATATAAGTGATTTTTTCTTTATCAAAGTAACTTTTATTTACAAAGCACAAAATACGCGTCATGACATTTATTTAAAAAAAAAATTGTTGTTTCATAACTTGAATTTATTTAAGAGAGAGAAATAAATAAATAAAAGAATTAAATGTGAGTTAGATAATGATAAAAGAAAAAACGATAAAAAAGGAAATCCAGTAAATATAAAATAACCCATTCTCATCTTGTACCATAGAATATTTGTTATTTCTTTTAGCGTTTGATTAATTTTTGTAAAGGACTAAATATCCTTAAAAATAAAGGATTAAAGTGTGAAAAAAAAAACAAAATTGGAACAAGAAGATAGAATTAAACCTTTAGTAAGAGCTAGTAAAACTTTGAAAGAAAAATGTAATAAATGAGTCATTTTAACTATAAAAAATAGTATAAATTATTAAAGGTTGTTAATTTTATATTATTCTTTACCGGCATACTAACCTTTAACTTTAATTCACTTATAATATGAGATTTTGTAATCAAGTTATAAGAAGTCATATACAATTCCAAACAACAATTAGTACATTTTTTTGTACATTTTTTCCATGTTTATATTTTCCTATTGTGTTAATAAATGATAGTGATAAAAAAAAGTTATTTTATAAATAATATTTCTTTGTAATTATTATAATAATTTTATTATATGATAACATGTCGATTATTTTAAATTTATTTATTATAAATTAATTAATGTAATACATAGAGAGAGAAAAAACTCTAATTATATTTCATAAATTAATTTTAATAAAATGAGACTATAATTTTAATTTATATATAATTAATATAAAATATGTATAACAAGATTAAAAATCATTGTTTCTTAATTTTTGGATCATTTGTAATTATAAGTATTAGATCATACGACATTCAAAGAAATTTTTTACCGATTCGCTTGATGATACATGTATAATATATAGTAATGACTAAAAAAATTACTAGATTTGTAGATATAAGTATAAATTTGTACATAAAATATAGTATATATAATTCTTATATGTTATTCTAAAATTACATGTACTAAAAATACAAATAAAGAAATAAAGGTAGACTTGCCAATTTGATCCAACTCACATATGTTTTAGCTATGAACCACATGGTGATAGAGGCGTGGTTCGGGATTGTCACATGGATTTCAAAGCAATTGATGGAATCATGTCCAAGACCTTTAAAGAGATCTCGGATTAGTTTCAGATCGTAGAATAGGAACTCTGTTATAATTTTTGTAATGTTTTTGTTTGGGCTTTATCAGGCCTTTAGTTGTGTTGGGCCTTTTGGTGTTTCGGTCCATAGTATATAAGCCCTTGTGAGACACATTTGTTTTTAGATTTGAGTTTTCTCTTAAGTCTCGAGGTTCTCCTCAGAACCACCGATCCTTATCTTTCAATCTCTGATTCAAAGTGGCGTATCTTCCTCACTTATCTTGGAACCTCCTCCAAGTGGCGTGATTTCCTTCCGTTCCGCAAAAATCACCAATCGACGTCCTACATTTTCCCCCTTTTCGTTTTAGGGTTTGTACCCAAATTTGTTCGAGACGTTTTTCACCCCAAATCTCAGATCGGAGAACCTCGAGACTTGAGACAAAACTCAAATTTTCATATAACTCAAATATGAAAACAAATGTGTCTTACAAGGACTTATATACTATGGGTCGAAACACCAAAAGGCCCACACAACTAAAGGTCCGATAAAGCCCAAACAAAAACATTACAAAAATTATAAAAGAGTTCCTATTCTATGATCTGAAGCTAATCTGAGATCTCTGTGAAGGTCTTGGGCATGATTCCATCAATTGCTCTGAAATCCCTATGACGATCCTGAACCACGCCTCCATCACATGGACTAGGGCCAAAACTACCCATAGGAAGCTTACACAATAAAAAATCCACAAGGTAAAAATTCCTAAATAAGAAAAAGGTCACAAGCCAAAAGGCCAACAAAAGTCCTTTGTAGCAAGGTCAACCTGTAAGCCATTTTTTAATGTAAAAAGTCATATTTAAAATTGAAAATGAAACAAAAGTACTTAAAAAAATTATATACACATGAAAATAATTCACTAAATCCAAATCCAAACACAATATAAGTAAAGTCAAGTCGAGCTTTGGTTAAGTTAAGGTAGGTTTACACCATGTCAAGCTAGTTGAGATGGGCCAAGGTCAGGTTAAGTCAAGTCAAGTCCATGTCAGACCAACATGGTTTGAGTCCATGTAAAGTTGAGTAAGGTTTGACCATAGTTGTGTCAAGCTGAGCTAAGCACGGATTGGGACAAGTTAGGTCAAACTTAGTCCAGGTTGGACCAATTCCAATTACGATCAGATCAAGCTAAGTCGAGCACAAATTACATCAAGCTGAGTTTGATTGGACTCATGTTAGCCAAGTTGTGTTGTGCTTAGGGAGGTCAAGTTAGGGAATACTTAATTTGCACATGTCCATCCCACGTAAGTATATGTAAGGTTGGGTCGAGCCCGAGTCAAGTAGGTAGGGTTGGGGTGGAGCTAGGATAGACTAGGTCTAAGTCAAGCCAAAGTTGATTGGATTTACATTATGTTGAGTTAAGTTGTGACCATGTCAGGCTAAGTTTAGTTAGGCTGAATCGAGTTGAGCCTATTTTACGCTAAGTTGATTCATGCCCATGTCGGGCTTGCATTGAGTTGAGTTAGGCCTATGTGGGGCTATGTTATGATTGAGCCATGTTAGGTTAGGCTAGCACAAGATTGACCAAGGTCACCATATTGAACCATGTTTAGTACTTAGGCTAATGACAGGTTAAGTTAGGTTGGATCAACCTAATCAGGTAAGTTAGATTGGGCCTCAACCTTCTAATTAAAGTAAAAATAATAAAAATTGAATAAGAAACAACTTATAACTAATGTGAAACATTTATGGATCAATGTGTAATTTAAAATATTTTAAGGACTTATACAATTCTAAAAAAGTACTTAAGAGTTAAGTCATATAATGGGTCAAACTTGTTAGTTTAAAATGGTGATTTAAGCCATGAAGGGGGAGGGGAGTTGAATTGGCTATTTAAAACTTTTTCGAAAGCATAAAACCCCTTTTGATTTAATCAAATAGATTGTGAAATTTGAATACAAAAGCTACAGACCAGTACACTTTCAATCGGTCAAAAAATAAAATAGTAGACTAAATTGTTCATGAGCCTATGAAACAGTCGATTAAAATTTCAAATCAATCGGCTAAAATGCTGGGAATTTATGCAAAATGCAGAATTCACAAATTTAACTTAGACAACAAACTTTTACATACAAGACTTGTTCTAATCAATATTTCTAACAAGTATGCAACCTCAGATTACACAAAAACACATTAAAGCACAACAAAGAATGAATTACTTTGTTTTCTTGAGTTTTTAAAGTGATTTAAAGTGAGTCAGATGAAGGAAAGAGAATGACACAATTGTTTTTATACTGGTTCACTCAATCACAGAGCTACATATAGTTTACCAAGACAACTTGAGCCTGGTTTCCACTATATTCAAAAGTTTTACAAACCACACACCAAGATTAGACTTTTGAACAAAGAAACTCACAAGATTTTTGACTCACACAAAAATCTAGACTAACACCTTACAAAAATCACACTTACAGACCTGAAATCACATTAGGGAAACAACCAAAGGCACAAGAATTACAAAACTTTATGGTGGCTCTCCCTAGCCAATTATACATGTGTTCTTCAAGCTAATCCTAAGCCAAAATGCCTCCAAGATCAATCAAGATCTTCAATCAACATGTTGGAGCTGTGTATTGCATAGAGAGAAAGAGTTTTTCACTAATGAATGACAAGTTTTTGCGCTCTAAAACTCATAATTGTACCTCTACTTTGAAAAACATAGTTTATATAGTCTAATTTAAGTGAAATTAGTCGGTTGAATTTTCTGTACATTCTGTTGATTTCACTTGACTTAAGTGAAATCAGTCGATTGAAAGATAATTCAATTGATTGAATACATTCATACCAGAAACTATATACAACAAGCCTTTTAACCTGTTAACACCCATTTTAACAGATTAAAAAGGACACACTAAGACTAACAAGACATCTAACTTATGTCATATAGCCTACCAATATGAGACAACATGTAATCATTACATCAAACACATCAATTACATATTTAATACAATTGAAACATGATCTTCAAGTGGATCTTCATCAATCTTCATCAAACACATGTGATCTTCATGCACTTGGCTTTATCAAATCTTTGCTTCAAGATTGCTTGTGCCAACAAAACTCATTTTATCCCATACTCTAACTCACTTTATATGGGGGATTTAGGTTTAGGGTATTTTCAACTCACTCATTTGGTGGACCAATAAAATGAGGCTTATATTAGGACTGAGTTAGGATTAATCCATGGGCCATATTTGCCTAGAGGAAGTTGCAATAAGAAAAGCTACTTCTAGAGTCCAAAAGCTTCTTAGTATTTTAATAAAAATTCCATCACTACAACATACTTAACCAATATATACCATGATTTCCTATTACCTTTGCACTCCCATTTCTCAAATGATAAGGACAAATAGAGGATACCACTTTCCAATCTTAAAAAATGAAAGAAAAAAGAGAGGATTGAATAAACTACATGGAAAATGAGAACTTATCCTAGATAAGATTATCATTGACTTATTTTGACTTATCCATTGCATTCTTAATGGTGTAATCTATTCTTGAGACAACTCATTGGTCAACCTAAAAACTTAAAGAGATGAAAGTTAAGTTGAAGTAAAAATATGTTTAAGAACCTAGTTATAAATCTTTTTCATTTTATATATACTTCACACAATCATATCTCTAATATAATTATGTCAAGTCTTACATTTTACCTAACAATAAAAGTCTTCATCCTACAAAATTCACTTACTAGGAAAAAAAAGTATTGATATGCTTCATTCATCTTCTTTTCCAACTCCCAAGTAAATTCACCATATTTTAATATCCCAAAAGATTTTGACCTTGGTTAATGGAGTTCTAATCTCATTCAAGATCGTTCTAACAATTTTTATGAAAGGATTGACAAAATAAAAAATGTGGAAGGGATCGAGATGATAAAAATCCAATCTACCTTGATTGACGCCACAATTAAGAGAATGTGATGAATGAAGGAAGATTTGCCCCCTTTGAATTCAAAATTCATAAATATAGTAAAAAGTTAATGTGAAAACATGTCAAAACACAAGAAGGAATAATTGAATTGTATTTTAAAGTTTTTCAAAATCTTTTCACAAAGCTTTGTTAGTAGGCACTAACAAATGAAGTATATACTTAATAAGCAACTTGTCATGTAGTTCTCTTAAGAGTATTGTCTTATGAAGATTGTCATGCGAACATTTAATTTTGATAGACACACTGTCAAAAATGTTTTTCAATACTTATTTTTTTGCAAAGCTCTTGGTCTTAAGTTAGATGAATATTAATGACATGTAATATAAGGAAATAAAGGATAAGAAATATTTACAAAAGTTTTTTTATACTACTGATTTGTCTATAAACAACTGACTACGTCTAGTTTCCAATCAGTTAATCAAGTTTCACTAACTAGATTAATGTTACAAAGATACAAACGCGTATTGTTTAGACCCCAACCCTCCCAGCTAAAGTAGCCCAAGTATTATTTAGACATGCACCTACTCTTGGCTAAAAAACCTTTAGTATTTTTTTGGAATGAAGTCAATTTTGGCTAAAACTTTGAGTATTCTTTGAAAATCAATTACTCTTGAGTAAAAATTTAAGTATTCGTTGGAACCTACCCACTCTCAGCTAACCCATTGAGTATTGTGTGGGCTGCAACCACTCCTGGCTAAAACTGAGTATTGTTTGGAACAACAATCATTCTTGGATAAACACGAGTATTATTTGAAAAACAATTACTCTTGACTAAGGGTTTGGTGAACAAAGGGAGAAATGTAAAAGATAATAAAGTTTCTCTCACTAGAAAGAGAGGTAGTGTCTTATAATGAATACAATGTTTGAAACACTTTATAGTTTGCTGTTTAAACACGAATAATGTTCTAAACACTAAAAACTTTTAACAACGAATTTTATAGTATTTTTGCATTTCTTGAGCACTTATTCTTATTTTCTTCAACTTGGAAGTTTTCTTTGAATATGATGTTGAGGAAAGAGTCATTACAAATCATTTTCTACTTGTTGAGAAATTTGACTTCAAAATTCCACCTTCAAAGTTTTATTTGTTCAACCATGAATGTATATATGCATTAAATTCACTCCATGTAACATTAAATGTTTTTTTCTTCTTTAAGCAATACCTTTTTAGTTGACGTGACTTAACATTTCTTAGTTAGAGAGCTTTCAACTAAATTGGAGTAAAGCATAAAGTCATATGAGATAGATAACTCTTCTAAAGTTTACACGATTCATGACAAAATATGTGTTAGCATGAAGCACTTTTAATGTGGCTTTAAACAGATCTTTGGTATCGATTTGTGTTTTATGAGATCTTCTTAAGAAATGAAAAGATGAGAAGAGATAGCAAATAAAACTTAATATGTGTGTGTTGGAAGTCCCACATCAACTAGAGATAAGGCAATTTCATAGTATATAAGTGAGGTGCAAACCTCACCTTACAAGTCGGTTTTGTGGGGTTGAGCTAGGCTTAAAACCCACTTCTAACACATTATTCCTAACACATTATGAACTTTACTCCTCCAACCTCTTCAATTTGGACTTCTTCAAATAGAAAAAGGCATGAATTCCAATGAAGGAAATAAGTGAAAAATGTCAAATCTTCCACCAACTTTACATTATTGTAGTTAACCACATACATTGAATGTTATATTTATATGATAATATCAATTTGTTCAATATACAAAATAATAAATATGAAAAATCTTAATGTTCAAATAAGACTCAACTTAACAACCCATCTTTTGTTAAAAAGAAAGAAAAGAAATCAAGGTTCAGTACTAGAATGCCATGTATCTTTTTTAGTATGAAATTATTGAAACTAATTCCACGATGGATTAAGTGTTCTTGAATGATATGACATTTACATGTTTCTCCAAGGAACTTTCTTATAGTCTAGAAAGACACCATTATGCATAGGAACATATACAAATAAACTAACATAAATAACGTCAGTTGTTGTTTTTGCTTAGTTAGTTCTGTAAGGACAAAAATCTCCCACTTACACATTTACTTGAAATTTAGAAATGTAATATAACAAAAACAAAAACAACAAACCAAACATTTACTATACCTAAATAATATCCACCAAAATAGTTATAAATGTTACAAGAAATACATGTGATCTTATTAACCAAGATAGACTAAAGATAGAAGATAAAAACAAGTTGGTCTAAGTGTATATCTTCTACTACCAATGCCTCATGATGCACTTCCTTAGACATTGTTGAATACGAGAGACTTAGGAACTAATATTGGTTAAAAGCTACATGTGAAAGGTATAAGAGATGAGTGTATGAGGTGTTACATGTTTATCAACAGGATAAATGTTCAACAATTTAATTAACAAGAGTTTAACCAATTGAGACAATGGACTAACAATTTGTGAGGAGCGATTATCAACTAGTTTGGAGTAGATTTGCCAAATGAGTTCTTAGTTTCCAACTCCAACAACATCTACAACACAAAATGTTCTTCAACAACAACTACAAAATACTCTCCCAACAACTTCAAGAATAAGTCAATTAACAAGTACAAGACATGAAACAAGATCATAACTCATTTGGTGAACATAATGAATATTATTACTCTTGGACGTTTTTAATTATGAATTACTTAAAACATATAATTTGTTTAGATTTTTATTATGGTTGAATATTTCAATTTTAAAATGACTTCAATTTTTCTTAATTTATTTATGAAGTACAATGTATAATTTTCTCATAAATATTTTTTTTACTTTCTTAATTATTGGCATGCCAACATTTAAATTTGAATTTTAAGTTAAATGATAGACATGACATATTCAAAAATTGTCATTGTACTTATTCTATATTTAAGGACTTGCATCGGATACATTAGAGATTGCACCAAAGATGGTCCAACCTGTAGATGACATCGTCAAGAATTACCTACAAATATAGTCTATACCTAATTACCTTAAAATCTCATCCCTACTTAATTTCCCAAGGATTTTGTGTGCATGTAGTTACGTATGGATGACTTCCCTAGGTAGTTATGTATGTATAAAATTGATGGGTAATGACATACATATGTCTATGAAACTTTTACCTACATATTTTTGTTAGTTAATTTGTAGATAACTAAATTTTACCTATTGGTTTTAAGCATTTTCTACGAATTCAGATCGTAGGTAATCCGAAATTTTTCTATAATTGTATGTTTATATATATATATATATATATATATATATATATATATATATATATATATATATATATATATATATATATATATATA